>Ga0233380_1000015_pt1 | contig 199630 bp, 151 predicted proteins | sample ElkDunMinimDraft_9_FD_191541 | JGI IMG/M metagenome (GOLD analysis project Ga0233380, IMG submission 191541) | Fecal eukaryotic communites from dung pellets of Tule Elk in California, USA - Elk Dung F36 | ecosystem: Host-associated > Mammals > Digestive system > Large intestine > Fecal... | reverse complement strand
GCAGGTTTTCATCCACCTTATTGAGTCCCCAGCTTACCCAAAGGGCTTCCAACAAATGGTGCTCATATTGGGGGTCATTTTTGTCCAGATTGGCGGCCCAAGTAGAAAGGTTGGAAAGTACCTCCTCGGTATCCCTTCCCCGGAGTTCCCTTCTGGTGCGGTAACGGCTACGAAATTCCGGAAGTTTAAGGTTATCCAAAAGCACAGGTATGCTGGCTCCATCGATTTTGGCAGGCGTTACCAAAGGACGAGAGGGGTAAGTTACCCGATAAATCCTCCCATGCACGTGATCACGGAACGGATCCCTTGCGTTATGCTGCATATGTCCGATCAACACATTGTGCCAATCAACGATGTAAAGCGAACCATCCGGAGCGAACTCCATATCCACCGGACGGAAATTAGGATCTGAACCAACCACCAAATCCTGACGGTGCTGGCTGGAGTAGCCGGTTCCATTATCGACCATGGTGTGTTGCTTCATCCCCAAAAATCCAATGGTATTGTTGATCAGGAGGTCCCCCTGAACATCATCTGGAAAATGTCGGCTGGAGATGAATTCAAGACCCGAGGTGGGTCGAACACGGTGTTTGTCTTCTATCAGGTTAAAGGATTTGTGGGTAGCTACGCCATACCGCGGTTTGATGGAACCCGGCATCATCCAGCGGACATCGGGGCCTGAGGTTTCAGCGAAGAAATTTTGTCCCCAATCATCGAAAATAATGCCCCAAGGGTTCGGAATGGACAGCTGAGCAGTTCTTTCCAGGTGGTGTCTGCTAGGGTTATATCTATAAAAACCACCATTGGTAGCTCTTACAGGGCCATAGGGTGTTTCGACATTGGTATGCAAAAATACCCCCTCTGCCATATAGATGGCTCCCGATGGATCAGCCTCATAGGCGCTATGGGCATGGTGGGTGTCGTGGTCATCAAAACCACTCAAAAGGACTTCTCTACTATCGGCCACGTCATCGCCGTCTGTATCTTTAAAGAGCATGAAATCCGTGCCTTGGGATACGTAAACGCCTTCAGGTGCGAGCTCGAAGCCCACCGGAAGATGGAGGCCATCAGCGAACACAGTTTGTTTATCGGCCTTGCCGTCCCCGTCAGTATCTTCAAGAATAATGATTTTATCATTCGGTTTCTCATCCCCGGGCTTGTAGTGGGGATAACTTGGCATTGCGGCTATCCAGAGGCGTCCCTTGTTGTCAAATGACATCTGAACAGGATTGGCCAAGTCTTCGAATTCTTCTTCGGAAGCGAAGAGTTCTATTTTATACCCTTCCGGCACCTTGATGGTAGAAAGTGCTTCCTCCCCGTAGAGGTATTTAGGTGGGTTTTTTTCATCAAATTTAAAATTGGTGTCAACAGGAGGGAGCGCGGTGGTTTTCGCATCTTCCGAACGGACATCCATTTTCTCACCTTTCACCGCCTTCCAGATGGCCTCGTCACGGATAGCAGTCATCTCACGGATCTTTTTGATCTCAGCTGGATAGTTGTCAGGCCCAAAGGGGTCATATCGGCGCCCAAATACATGCACTCCATTGGGGATTTTGAAATCATTGTGCCACATCCAATTCTTCTCCTTGACGGCGGCATGTACCAGTTCACGGTGTTCGCCAGCTCTGATTTTGTCTTTCCCAAACAGGTTATCTGCTAGAAAAAGAGAGAATTTCTTATAACCTTCCTCGTTTAACTGAAAGCCGTCTATGGTCAATGGATCGCTACTTGAAGCGTACCAATCTTTAGATGGGTTGAAGGCATCGATAAAGAGAACATTGTTTCTTTCCGCCACTTCCTTCATCGCCTCGGCATAGAGGGCAAGATTTTCATTTTCTTTTTTTCCGTCAGGAAGATCATACTGACCGGAAAGATCTTCAAAAGCAATGGGAGACACGATCGCCAGCTGGGTAGTGTCGCCGTTGTATTTCTGGCTGAAAGTATGGTGGATAAAAGCCTCCAATTCGCCTTTATAGTTTTCGAGTCCTTCCGGACCCTGAAAAGATTCATTGTACCCAAAGAATGCCACGACAATGTCAGCCTTCAGCCTTTTCAGCCATTCATCCTCTGTTTCCAGATGGCCCTCGCTGCCGGAATTTTTGGCGAGTTCGGTCTGGAATTTTTCCGCACCGGGAAAGGCCCAGGGTGAGTTTCTTCCCGAATGCGGCCTGAAGCCGGGAGTATTTCCCCCGTCGCCCATATTTCTAATAAACAGGAGGCTGTCGGGGTAGCGAAGATGCATTTCTGTCTCAAAATAGCCATAGTTCATCATTCTGGATGGCAGGTTGTTGCCGATCAAGAATATGCGGGAACCTTTGTTGATTTTGAGGGTATTGGAATCTTGGGAACATTGAAACAAACATAATGCAATGAGGACGAGGCCAAAAATGTTCAATCTTTGGGCTCCGGGTTTTCCTTTGGTCGTCATTTTAGTAATAAGGGGTTAGCAAACATTGACTCTGTAAAAATTCTTAACTGAGCCAATGTACAAAAATATGAATTAACTCAAATAATTTCTGCTGTAATATTCTATGGTTGGTAAATTACTTATATCTGGTGGATGCCACGAGTTTAAGATGGAAAATGCAAAAGGTGAAATGCTAGCTTGCTTCTGCCATTTTATTTGCTTAATCTAGCCATGGCTTCCAAGAGCATCAGCCCGCTCAATTGAACGGATGCATCAATAGGTTCTTTTGAAGGGATAATCCAGGAGGGACCGATAAGCATTTCCGGCCGCCGTATGTTACGGTACAGAGCTACAGCATTTTGTCGAAGGAATTCGCGATAGAGCGCTTTTTTTTCATCCGCCAAAGCAGAAGATTGGGTTAGTGCTGCCAGATGCCTGATCAATATTCCCTTGAAAAGCCCCCCATCTCCCTGACCCTCGCTTTTTAAGACTCCTCCAGGAGCCATTCCTCCATCAGAAATCGTAAAGTCAGCTGTCTTAACGGCGTCGTCAAAATATATCTGTTCGCCTGTTTGTTTAAAAAGAGCCATGGAGGCACCGATAAATACCCCTTGATTATAGGTGAATTTCCAGTCCTTGTCGATCTTTTCGTCCCCGTTCCTATTGATCCCGTCCCAGGCCAGTCCACTGTCGCTGTCAACGAGAGAGGATTTCTGCCATTGGTATATCTTTTTAGCCCATTCCAGATCTTCTGGTTTTTGTTGTAATTCATAAAGCCGTGCCGCCAAAATAACCGCAGGCGCATTGGCTGGCGTATTTTTGTAATCCAACTGGGTTTTTCTCCAGGCAATGCCACCGCCCTGATGATCATTCCAACCTTTCTTGATGTCTTCCCAAAGGATCTCGGTGGCTTCCAAAAATTCCGAATTCGCAGTAGCCTTATAGGCCCTTAATGATGACAAAGCAAGCCATTCCATGTCGTCATAATAATCGTTGGGATACTGGCCTCCATTTTTGTTTTTAATGCCCCTGAGGATGGTCAGCATCATCGCTTCTTGATCCTGGTTCCTCAAATGGGCGTCTACCAGCACATCCAGCACATGCGCATTCCACCAGTAATGGAAGGTCTGATTCCCTCGGTTATCCTGGGATATGTAGTCGCCGTCTTCAGAGAGAAAGGCTTGAAAGGTGGCTGTGTGGACACTGTCGGCAATGGCCTCCCAATCTAGCTCTTTTTCCTGATGGGCGACAGGGTTTGCTATATCGTCGGAAATCCTAAAGGAGGTGGAGAGAAGTACGAAGAGAAACAGGAATTTGGGCATGTTGCATCAATTTTTAGTCTACCAATGTACAAAAAAGCACCTGTTCTTCTAATAACGTGGCGGATAATTGATTATTTCCCTTACGAGATCCTCCCATATCCAGTTTATTGACTTCATGCTGTTCCTCCAAAATTTATTTTCTCTACATTTGATGGACAAAATGGCCTTTAAAATAATGGATTTCAATACAACTAAGCTCTTATCTGGCTTCATTCTCTGGACATGCTTTTTTCCTGTTTTTTCGCAAACTGTACTGGACCAGGCTAAAGGGTTGAATGACTTAGAGCTGGGCCAAAACCTTTCGACTTTAAAAGATCAGCTTCAAATGATTACTGGTACTGAGACAGTCTATCAAAACAACCCATGGTTGGCAGAAAGTGTAAGAAGGAATTTGAAAAACGGTATTCGAGAAGGCATAAATACAGGAGAAACCAAACGAATACTCAATGGCAACCGAGCATCCGACCATAGAATTTTATTTTTTAAGGAGGGGGTGTTTAAAATCAGATGGACATTCAACAACAGTGATTTTCCAGATTTGAAGCCGGTTTTAGCCGATTTCGTTGCGTACTTCACCAATAAATTTGGACCGCCTACCGATACCATTCTAGACGACACCTTCATTTGGAACGGACACGTCAATCGACTTCAGGTATTTTTTGATGGAAGATCCATTCAGGTGGAGTTTCGTGATGAGCAGGTGGAAAAAACGATAAAAACATTAACTCCTTAGCGGTGATCAGTAGGCTCTGATAGGCGTATTCCAGCAGGTCGTTGATCTGGAGTTTTATGCGGTGCCAGATAATGAACTTGATCTTCGGTACACTGGCGGAAGCCTAGCGGCAAAAATTTTTGCTTGCCACCTCCTGATCCATTGATATGGGGTGATATCCGCTGGAAGAAAAAATAACCCAAAATAAAAATTTGGAGCCGGTCAACGGCTCCAAATGAAACGTGACTGAATATTCAGCCGCAGGTGGTATTTTCCGCTAGGAAGAATCCAAAAATAGCTCTGGAGATACTGAACAACAGGAAAAACCTTGGCGTCCGTTAAGGGAACTGGAGACTACTCTCCTTCTTAAAAAACCCATAACCATAGCTTACCTTAATGATTTCTCCTCGTTCGGCAGAAAGGCTTTGATTGCCTGATCGAAGGCCTTTTTTTGTGAGGGAAACCGATCCTGTCAGAATATCAGAAAAAGCATTGTCTTCTTCAAGAGTGATGAGCAAGGTGTCCCCTCTAGAATTACTAAGAACCACATCTACAGTTTCCGGTTTTTCCGGATATAGATTAATTGGAGCGGCAAGTTTGATTCTGAAAGATTTTTTGCTTTTTTTCTCGATTGAAATTGAGCTATAGTAGTTCGCCAAATAGGCCATACTGGTATTGAAGGCCGTATTGAACTGTACCCAGCCTTCGGTCCATCCCAAATTGCCCACCTCAGGATGATTGGGATAATGGAAGGATTTAGGGGATCCGTCAAACACAAATTTCACCTCCTCCAAAAGGCCAATGCCTCCTTGGTGCCGGTTGTACCAACCCAGGTCTACACCCTCGATTTCATCTGGCCCCTTATAAGAAAAGTGCCGGCCTACGGGATTCCTGCCAAATGCATTGTCAAGGTGAGACCAAGCCAATATCTCCAATCTCGGGATTGTTTTCGCTTCTTCCAAAATGGACATGGCTGCAAATGCTGCGGCCGGAAAACCAAGGATATTTCCCGTTTCATTCCAACTTGGCGGAGTCCATTCTTCCTCGGAATATTTCCTGAAATCCCAGAAATTATCCGAACGGGAAAGGATCACTTTTACCCACTCCTCCACTTTTTGCTGCAGGCCCGAGGGACCCTGGTCAGGATACTGATGGTGAAAATAAGCAAAGGCCCGCATGGTAATATGCTCAGACATCCGCTGGCCCTTGGTCGTCATGGGGTCATTCCAATCCAGGTTTTTGATCATCCACTCCATCTGTTTGTAAGCGGCCTCGAAATATTTATCAGCATCCGGTTCCTGGATACGCTTTGCCACCTCATACATCATCAAATTGGGAATAACGGAATGCCCGGGAGGCAGCTCACCCTTTGTGGTGCCTAAGCGCGTCTTTATATCCAGCAAATTATGTCCGGGACTTAAGTCATATTGTGTCGTTGAATAGGCTTCTACCGTATTTTTCTCCCATTTGTCTTTTACATATTGGTAAACAATATCAAAATTCTGTTGAGGCAACCACTTTTTGAGATAAGGCCAGGCATACAGAAAATGTGCGAGCTCCGCTTTTTGCATTTCATGATCCAGCTCCTGAGAGATCTTCACATCCACGTCCCAATGGATCAACTGGACTAGATCCGGGCTTTCTGGATGAAAAGGCTCCAATGCTCCCCATAGCCCTTTGTATGCTTCTGGAAAGGATGAATTGGGTACGTGATGTAAAGTCTGTTCCAGTCGTTCAAAAGCAACGGGATTGGCCAGATATAAGGCAACCATGCTCTGCAAGGCCCAATTAAAAAAATCCCCGTCCCGCCATGCCCAGGAGAGGGGCCGGATTTTATCAGTGGTACCCACATAATGTCTGGATCCAGCCATAAAATCCACCATATTGCGATAAGTCACCCTTTCCATCCAGTGTGGCCCGATACGAAAAGGATAAGATACTTCATCATTTGCTTCAATAACGAATTCCTTTGACGTCTCCGGATTGAATTCAGAGAAGTCTCCGATCCCCTTGTGGATTGTCCCCTTATAAATTTCTTTTCCCTCCGCCGACTTGATGGAGAAAGGGGTATTGTCAGCCATCTCTACTGCACTAAATCTTTTAGGCCGTCCCAGGTTGAAGCCGCTTTGGTTAAGGAGAATTGCTTTCGGTCTGGTGGCAGACGAATCCACATATTGCTTGCCATACATTTCCAGCTCCGAAATAGAAACATTTCTGCTCTGGGAAAAAAACCGGATCCTGTCGGACAGGACAGGCTTTTCCAAACCGATCCGAAGCTCCTTCGAAGTATTCTCCTTTACTTCCTTTATGTCTCTCCAGGTTCCGTTCAACATGGTTTGGAGTTTAAACTGGCCGATGGGTTCCTGGTCAAACTTGACTTGGATGGAATAAATCTCAGTGGCTCCCGGTAATTTCACGATCAGCCAGGGAAGGGAATCTGTAGCCTCATTTGTCCAACTGCTGGCTTTCCCGTCGATGGCATGGGCCGCCTCATAGCCTGCAACTTGGCTGCTTGCGGAAGCGGATCCGGAGAGAGAGAGGTTATTTTGGGTTTGGGAATAGCTCTGGAATCTGAGGGCACATAGCGCAACCAGCAAGCTATAGGTAATTATACCACGGATGTTTTTGAGTAGCATTTGATTAGTCTTTAAAATTTATTTTATCATTCTTTCCTGTTTCTATCGGAAAGAAATAAGCTTGAAGCGCTTTGTCCCACTTCGTTTTTATGTTCCCTTTAGCTATCAGTTCCTAAGAAATCCCTTTGTTGGCAGGCAAACGAATACGCCAAAAAGGAAAACCAGCAGTCCCACACGCCCTGACGTCTTTCTTATGAGGGGTTTTCTAATTATTTCCTCCTTGTTATCCTTCATGCTATTTAAAAGTCAACTCCAAAACTGCCAATCCGTAAGGCGGTATCGATACCCTCCAATCCTGGTCCACGGGAAGTTCTTGCAAGACCTTCCCCTCCTGATCCAAAATCCTGACGGATGTGGGTGACAGGTTTTGGTTGAATTTCTCCAGATCCAATTGAAGTTTCCCGCTTTGAATTTCGTGATGTTGGTTCAGTAAGAGTATCAGAAGAGACCCTCCTTCTTCTGTCTCAGTGATAATATGTTCCAAGGAAGGATTGTCCAGGATAATGCCTCCCGGCACAATTTTTAAATTGGCTTTTTTGCCGAAGACCACCCCGGCGTCGAAGCCATAGCTTTGATGTGGCCCCACTTTAGGTGTAATGAAGCCTCTTGGAAAGAATACCTTCCCTTCTGATCTAAACTCAGCTTCTGCCATCAGATAATCCGTGATCCATCCGATTTGCCACCAGGCATGATGGGGGAAAGGGCCGGAACCCGCATCCATATTCCGCCAATAATAAGAAGCAACGCCTGTTTCCTGATTCACAAAGGCGTCTCTGCCAATGGCGGCAGATCGCGCCATGTCGGCAAATATATGTTCTCCGGAGAGGGCATATATCCTAATGAACATGCCCAGATGGCTGGCCAAGAGAATAGGACCATGGCTATTGGCGGATCCTATTGCTCCTCCATGTTCGAAACTCAAACCCACCTGTGAGATTTCCCAATCCTGAAGCGGCTTGTCTTTTACTGTTTTGTTTTCTTCTGTCGAAATAGGATGCGTGTAAATATGCGTGGCGTAAATTTTTGCGGCTTGAATGGCAGCTTCTTTGTATTTTTCAGTTCCTGTAATGTCGTAAAGATCCAGATAGGCTTGGGCGGTCTGTGCGGTCGCGAAGTCGGGAACATAGCGGACATCACCGCAGACCCCTAGGAAACATCCCTTTGCCACTCCGTTTTCCAGGTACCAATCTGCCCCTTTGACCGCTGCATCGAGGTATTTTTCTTCACCCAAAATTCTATAAGCCACGAGCAAACCGTAAAAAGTGGCTCTATAGTCCTTTAGTTCAGGGAACATCTCGTCTCCCTGTCGGTCATAGGCTACCGGCCAGCTGCCTTCCGGTTTTTGCCAGTCCAGCAAGAGGTCCGCGCCCAACTTCAATCTTTCTTTCAGCTCGACATTATCCTTTTCAAATAAAAGAATATTGCCGATGTCCAGCATGATATAATAGGTAAGTGCGATAGGTTCAACCATATCCCCCCATTCCTCGACAAACTGTTTTGATTTGGAGAGATAATATTGTCCTATGGCCGCACCCTGAAAGAAACCCGGTTCTACCTGTTGCTGGGCAAGCTTGAAGTTCAATGCAAAGGGAAGAATGTCATTTTTCAGTTGGGGATCTCCGGTAGCATGGGCCAACATCCACATGGCCCCATAATCGGCATTTTTCATGGCGTCTTTGTCAGATCCTACTACGCCACCCAGATAGGCCTGCGCACCGATCTTTTTTCCTTGAAACTCTTCTACTCTCCATAGGGAGGTAGTCGGGTCTGTCAGATAACCATGCATGGTTTCTACCCTATTGCTAAGAGATTGTTTGTTCTTTCGTAGCTTGAGGCTCTTTTTAAAGTCATAGATATCATAGACCGTATGTTTCAGCGTTTCAAACCAATCCTTGTCCTGCAAACTGAGCCTGAAGGAGAAATTGAGTTGATCCCCCTTGTTCATTTGGGATCCAGGCTCTCCTAACACCGGATAATACAGTGTAGGGCTGAGCTGGCCTTTCCGGTTCATATGGGACAAGCCCAGGTTCCAGTCGGCATGGGTCATCTGGTCTTTTTCCCAAGGATCCCTTCCCAATATGGGATCTGCAATGACCGCGGTAGTAAATCCTTGCTTGGAAGTCACCATAGGACTGAGGGTGCTGGCCGTGTTTTCACTAAAGACAATCGGTCGGCTCGGAATACCGTTCCCATAGGCATAAGCTACCGTAAGATCATCCCCGATATGATTGCCGTGGAAATATCCTGGGACTGTCGCCCATTCCAGTTCGTCAACCGAAACCGTGGTCAAAGTCGGGCTGGAAAAGGAATAGTACCCCGCCTGTTTGATCTGCACCGTCTGGGTAATGAGGATGTCTTGTTGATATTCGGGGTCCAGTTCCCAATCTATTTGGATTTTACCTGAGGGCGTATCTTTTTCGAAGCGGATTTTCTGTTTTCCTAGCCGGGTCACCTTATCGGGGAAAAAGTAAGACGCTTCCCCCGCCGTGTTCAAAGCCACCCCAGTCGTCCGCTTGTCCCAGGTAGAAAGTAGGTATTTGTATTCCTCTCCTGGAAAAGGATCCCCGTGAGCAGTGAACAGCTTTTCCTCGGCTTTTCCTGCGGGCTTTTCCTTTGAGGATAAATAGCTGTACTCTCCGGTAGGATGCGCCACATCCACCCATTGGCCTTCGGAGTTGAAGGAAAGAGCGTAGATCTCATATCCTTTGTCCGTTTTTTTCCATTGAATCTTCAACTGATCATTTTCGAGTAAGATTTGATCCTGGGCTTGGGCCGGACTCCAGGCCCAACAGAGGCTCAACATCAATAATAATAATCGTGTACACATAGGTTTCTATTTTTGTGTGGTTTAATCTTTCCCGTAGCACAGAATACCAAAAAGAGCCGCTGGAATAGTACCGGTAGGATGGTTCAATTCAACGGTCAATTTCTTGGTTTTAATCATTTGATCTAACCGTATGGTACAGATCGTTTGGTGGTTGTCTATTTTGGAAAAAATAATTTTCCCTGATTGATCCTTTACCAGAAAGGACCTTACACAAAAAGGGATTTCTGATTCAGGATGTCCCAACAAGGTAGATTCAAGCGGATGATCAAAATCCGTGTCAAAATAGAGTCTTATCTGGGAGATATTCTGTGCTTCTTCCCACTCCAGTGTGACAAAGGGAGATGTATCGGAGGGACTCGCGACCCAGGCATTGGGCTGAAGATAGGGGCGGAAGAAGCCGTTCATCAGGTTTTCTTTGCGATAGATAGGCAGCGGCCGGTCGAGGCGGAATGCTAGATTATATCCGTCGGGCCTGCGCTCGGGTACCCAAAATTCAAAGCTGTCAATGCCGATATGTGGAGGCGGAGACTGGGTGCTACTGGTAGCGACTGCCTTGTTGTATTTGTTGAAAACCGATATTATACCGGTCACGCGATTGGTGGAACATTGGACCTCGATAAGGTCATTGGCCATCAGACAAACAAAAATGTACTGCGCCTCTTCGATATGGGACGTAAAAGACAATTGATAATCGGCTTCGCCCTTTCGGACCGGGACAGAGATTTTTTCAAGCATCTGATCAGGGGTATAATTTCCTTTTCTTTGACTGCTTTGTAGTTCCACCTCTAGGACGGTATCTGTCGTGGCCTTTACTTTTATGGTAACAGAAGGGAACTTACCCAGAGGCGCCGGAATAAGCTGGGCCATGGAAAATTCCAACCGCTTCCACGGACCGTCGAAAGGCAAGCCGTCTAGCTTATATTCGCTCGATACGGTGAGTGTAGCGCTAGCGCTAAGATTATCTGGATCTTTGAATTTTATTTTGGGAAGAAATTGCCCCTCTCTGATCAATAATGACTGCAATTTTTCCATCCAGTTGCGATGAAGTAGGTCGGCGGGCTTCAATTGATGTTGTAGGCATAAAAGCACCGCTAAAGCCAGGGCTTGGGTATTGTGGCCACAGGTAGCCATCACCCGCGTAGAGCCAAAGGCCACATGACTGGCGCTAATCAATCTGCCTCCTAGAAAAAGGTTCCTGATGTTCCTGCTGTACATCGTCCGGTAGGGAATCTGATAAACGCCTTTGGAATGCCACTGCGTACATCCCGGCTGCTCGCTGTAGACCCCGTCTGCCGGATGAAGGTCCAAGGCCCATCCTCCGAAAGAGATTACATCAGCATGTTCCCTTTGCTCCACCACATCCCTTTGGGTCAACATATAATCCCCCTCAAACCTTCTACTTTCCCTTTTTCCGGGGATGGTGCCTACCCATTCCAAAGTTAGGTTTTCCACATCGCTGTATTCACCGGAGTTTTTGACATGATTCCAGATGCCATAGACAATTTTCCACAGTTCCCATTTGATCTCCTCGCTTTCATGAATGGTATCTTTTCTACCTCCATACTCTACCCACCAAAGCCTGCAGCCATCGTCCTTTAGGTTGAAGGTCTTAAAGCGGGGAAGTTGGGTGATATCCTGATGGGCGAAGGCGGGAGGGGTGAATTTTACTGGCTTCCCCGTATCTTTGCTGTAGAAATAGAGGGAATGGCCCAAGAGGGCGCCATAACCTTGGTCGGGAGCAAACTTTTCATCAAATTCATCAGGTTGCTCAGCGCCCATTCTAAAGGCAGCTCCTGCCAAAAAACCGACAATTCCATCCCCCGATGCATCTACAAAATAAGAAGCAGAAAGGTGGTATTCGGTGGAGTTTTGGCTACAAAATGCCTTCACCATTTTTATCTCTTCCTCACCGCTCTTTTCAATATCATGGGCCGAAGTGTTGAGCAACAAACGGATATTAGATTCTCTGCTGACCATTTCCAAAAGCAGGGTATCGAGGATCAAGGGATTTCCTTCCGGATTTCGGTGGAGATTTTCGAGAAGGATTTCGTCGATCACCCCCCCTTCTCTGGACCAACGGTTATTGTTTCCCATATGGGAGGTAGCTCCTAATATCCAAAGTCTGATTTCCGAAGAGGCGTTTCCTCCCAAAACAGGTCTATCTTGGACCAAGACTACTTTTAATCCAAGCCGCGCGGCCGTAATGGCGCAACAGGTACCTGCCATTCCGCCCCCCACGATAACCAAATCCGATTGTAGTTTCTCTAAATGCAGTTTTCTTGCTCCTAAGTAAGGTCCTTCTTTGTGTATCATTTCCTGAACAGCTATTATTGATATGTTTTCTTAATAATGAATTTATTGGGAATGAGGTATTCTGAGGGAATACCGGTACATAAAGGCGCCCAAGCCCATAATCAATATTCCCATGGTGAGCACATAAATGGCTGCACCAGATGCCCAGGCCGACAAGAGGAAGAAAACCAGGCCTATGGCGACAAAAGCAAGTCCCAATACTTTGATCCCGAAAACATTCTGAACCTGAGCGGTACCCCCTTGGTCTTCCTGGCCCGCTGGATGGTTGCTAATAGGGGGATGGAGCTTTTGGAGGGAGGAGACATATATTTCATAAAGCAGGAGCAAGAAGAAGGGAATTCCCACCCCAACCAACATTTCCATACTGCGGTCCAGTGCAAAGTCCAGCAGCGAAGGAGAAATAAACTTGAAAAATAAGTTGGCGGCCAAACTGATGGCGGTTACCCATAAGATAGACTTTCCATTTTGTCTGCTGGAAAACAAGGCCCAGATGGCAGGCATGTACAAGGCACCACCCGTGACAGCCCCTATACTTAAGACCACCTCCACTATACCTCCTGCCAGAGGGACCATAAAGGCGATTCCTATCGTCCCTATTCCGAACAACAAGGTAGTGAGCCGCGCGACAAACATCAGGTGTTTATCAGAAGAACGGGGTCTCAGAGGTTTATAAATATCATTGGTCAAAACAGCAGCAGCCAAGTTCAGCGAAGTGTTGACCGAACTTGCGGTGGCGAATATCATTCCGCCTAACATCAAACCCATCATGCCCACGGGCAGCACCTTCTGGCACATCATCAGATAAGCACCTTCTGCATCCAATGTGCTTAACCCAGGCTCTATTACCTGATAAATCATTGGGGGCAACATCCAAATGATAGGACTGACCAAGTATAAAAATCCAAAAAGATACCCCACCTTGGACGCGGACCGGCTGTCTTGGGCGGAGGTATATCGCTGTACGTAAGCCCAATTGCCGCCGATAAATACCAGGTTATATATGCCAAATGCGATAATAAACGGCCAGGTAAACTCTCCATTCACCAGTTGAAAAAAGTCATCAGGTGCTTGTGAGATAAAGGTTTCCAGTCCATTCACTTCTTCAATAGAAAGGGGTACAACAATAAACACTGCTGCGGTCAATACCACAAACTGTAGTACATCGGTCACGACTACTGCCCACAATCCCCCTACTGCGGTATACACCATGACAATTCCTCCCAGTAGCAAGATGGAATAATAGATATCGAATCCCGTGGTAACATTGACAATCTTAGCCACGGGATATAAAAAGGCACCCGTATACCCTAAAGAGAGAAACAGGAACAAATAGGTGTAGTAACTTTGGATCTTGATGCCAAATCGGTTGGTCAGGAATTCCGCTACCGTCAAAGCATTGGTCTTGCGCCATTTTGGAGCAATAAAATACCCGATGAGAAAGCCGCTGATACACATGGTCATCTGTATGGTTATCGCCACCATTCCGTATGTATACGCGATAGAACCCCAGACCACAAAGGTACCTGCTGAGAAGAAGCTCATAAAAAGGGAGAGCCCATTGATGGGCCAGGGTACAGCCCCTCCTGCGGCAAAGAAAGATTTCATATCTGCTCCTTGTTTTCCGAAGGACAGACCGGCAACCATGATAATTAAGCTAAATACGATAATGGTCAGAAAATCCAAGTATTGCATGGATAGTTGGTTAACGATTATTGGGTAGAAAAATAAAGGGTTTTGTTAAGCAACCGATGCCGAAATCGGTTGCTTAATTTGAGGCTGATCTGACTATTTATATTCCAACCAAGTAGTGGCGCTACAGGATTTATCCGTGGCAAACCTGATCCAGCGAGCCTGAAACGAATCAGGAAAATCGTAACGAACCGACTCATTGGCTGGCACAGTAACTTCCCGGTACTTCATCCAAGGCCCGTGACCTATAGGTTCTACCTCCAGCGTAAAGGTCACCGCCGTATCGGCATCGTGGGAAAGTGTAAGGCTCCTTTGGTCATAGAAACCAATCAGGTAGGGATCTGAGGACACATTGGCTTTTACCGCTGTATCTTTCCAAGGTCCTCCCTTGCCCACCGGCTTACCCAACTTCCACAAGTCGTCGATGGCTCCGGCCCAGACGCTTGCCTTGCCATCCGCGGAGCGGATAATGTGGTCCTGATCGGCTTTTGCATCAATTCCCGTCATCACCAGCAGCCCCCGGTAAGAGGCATAGTCGTGGATATTTAAATCGTGGGAGGCCACAGGTCTGATTTTGGCAAAGCCGTCGGCATTCTCTGCAGGGAGTTCATAAAATGTTCCGTGTGCATTCAGAAGGTCGCGTTCGGTAGCCACTTCTCGGGCAATTCGCTGAAGGCCGTTTTGAATATACGCACCATGGCTGTGATCGCCAAGCGGTAGCCGCCATCTTCGTCCTTGGTCATCAATGACAAGAACGGAGGAGGGCTCTACGGCAATTACCTCTTTGGGGATGGCGAACTTCGTTCGGATGAAATCTGCAGTTTCAGTATCCTCTTTTTTTTCTAAATTCATCTGTCCATCCAGTTCATAATAACCGCTTTCCGAAAAGCCGTCCGGAGTCACCTCGCCGGCAAGTATTCCCAGCGCCCTTCTGTTGTCGCCAAGGCCGTACATCAAGCCGCCAGTGGATCGTCCTTGGCTTACATTTGCCAAACCTTTAAATATCGGATCGACCTCATTCTGAAACCGGCTTCGGTCGGTATAGGAAAAATGTACGGTGCCTTCGGTGGTTTTGTCGGTACTTACTCTGATCCATTCACCTTTCTCTTCTGGATCGAATTCAAAATATAAGGACGAACCCGCTTTGGCACTCATCTCCTCCAGTTTTTCCCATTCTCCTTTCCCCTGGCGATCTACTTCAAAAGTAAAACGTACGGGATCCTGTCCTTCATTGTCTATCCACACCATCCTCTGGTCCCACCCCGCAAAAAGGAAGGGTTCCGAGGGTTGGCTTTGGAGAATTTCCTCTGAAATATATACCGCACCCTCAGCCGTGTTGGGTCCTAGATGGTCTGGCTGCTCTATGGAGGTAAACCAAAGATTGGAGTTGGACTGTCCTGGCCCTTCAATACCTCCTTTTACGCTTCTTTTATTAAGAAATTCCCGCTGGGCAGAATCGTCGGTACCGAATACCAACTTTCCATTCCAACGGGTATAATCACCTATTACCTTCAGGTAAGCAGATCTTGGCCTGATACCCGCACTGTTGCCCGATGTAAAAGATCCCGGAAAATCCCAGAACATGCCGTGCATGGTCATTAGATAGTCGGGGCTTCCCTCTGTGCCTATATCCCTGATACGTGGCCACTCGGTATTCCATCCATGGGCACCGTCATAGCTGTGGCTGGCTTTGGGCAGACGGTAAAAGGACCAGCTTCCTTGGTCACGCACCCCTAACAATACCGATTTGTGGTCCCATCCGGTAGCCCAGATGGGATCCTTTTCCGAATGGTTGTTTCCATAGATGCCTCCGGGCCCTGTCACTTCCACAAATTGATTTCTCCGCACCACTGTCCATTCTCCATTGGCAAATTCAGCCAGAGCGCCGGCTTCGATATCAAATTTCTTTAAGGCCTCAGGGGTGTCTTCTCCGTTGTTGGAGTAAACAAGCACTCCCTGTCCTGAATAGAAGCCTTTGCCGTGGGATCCTGGCAGTAAGGCACTGTATTGGCCGGTATGTCCTTCTTTCCTCAAAATATTGCCATCCTGGTGGATCGTAGTGGTTTCCAGGGTATGGACATCCACATCATAAAACCCTTCCTCCATGGTCGCGATCATTATCCTATCCTCAGGCTGAGTCAGGTGTCGGGCCAGTCCGGTAAATCTTCCCGGTGCGTTTTCGTAAGGGATTGTCCTCACGTTTCTTTCTGCATCAATCGCATAGGGTCCGATAAAAAGTTGGTTACTTTCTTGGTGTATCATTCGGTTCGCAGGGGTGCCGCCGATGCTTTCCTCCCTTATAATTTGCTCCAGGCCGGGAGTGATCTCATACAGTTTATCTGAAGAGCCAAAAGGCAGGTGGGGACCGTAAGTAATCACCCAAAGTCGATCCGCCCAAGGTACAACGGCACCGGTACCGCATTCTCCCTCCTCATTGTAATAGGCTAAATGGGGATAGATACCGCTAAAATTCGGAAGGTTAGTTTCAATTTCTTTCTCCTCCGTTTTGCAGGAGAGGAGTACAAAGCAAAAAAGGCAAACGTGTAAGAAGGGATTCTTCATCTTCAATAGGTTGTTTTACAGTAGTAAGACTTTTCGTTCCTTAGGTTGTTGTCTAAAGAATGAGGAGAAAAGCACCGATCAAAATAATCGGTGCTACAATTTATCTTAATATCCGGGATTTGGGTCCAGGTTGGGGTTGATCAGGATTTCTTTTGTTGGGATGGGCCACAGATACTGTTTTGGAGCATCAAATTGACGAATCGCCAACCTTTTTACCAAACCGGCCTCAAACATGGGGGATAAGTCTGCTATCCCGTCTTCATCGATTTCCGGCGTCATTGGGAAAAACCATAGTCCGGGTTTTATTACCTTGGCACGGAGTTCTTCCACATCTAACATACCATAGATGTCCTGGTTTAGGGCTTTTTCGGCTATCTGCCAACGGATAAGGTCACTGTACCTTACCCCTTCAAAAGCGAATTCCATTCTTCTTTCCATCTTGATGACCGTTCTCAGGGTTTGCTTGTCAGTGGAGGTTACGGCCGGATAGGCGTCCACATTGGTATACTCTACCTGATAGGCCCTTGCCCTCACTTGGTTGATGGCATCTAGGACAGATTGGTCTATTTCATCCAATTCGATTTTTGCTTCAGCATACATGAGTAAAACATCGGCATAGCGCATCAGAATTTTATCGTTGTCTGCGCTGTAGTTCGTGAGCCAATCTTCGTCTACACCTTTTTTCAGAAGCAACCCATTGAATGAAGCGAAAGGAGCAACCGATCGGGTGTCGTTATTGCTTTGCATGCTGCCCGTATTATAGTTCATCACCTGTAGAGAGTCAGGATGGGGCTGATAAATGAAATTGAGGTGTCGGGATGAAAATTCTACGATGGTGGCCGCACATCTAGGATCCCTGTTCTCAAAGGGATTCTGTGGGTCATAAAGTGGGGATTCATCAATGGGCAAGCCATCGGTGCAAAGAAAGGCACTGAAAAGGTCCCAAGAAGGAGCTTGTGCACCACCCCATCCTCCGGGGTTTCTCGGCAAGAAATCCCGGACATTCCACGTGACGTTCAAGGCACGGGATCTGGGAATAGCAAAGATTACTTCATTCGGATTTCTGGTTTTGGTCAAAAACAAATCATTGAAATCAGGGTGCAATCCATGCTCGCCTAAATCAATACAGGCTTTGGCTGCATCCCGGGCTATGGCCCAGTCTCCCATCTGCAAGGCAAACCGTGCCTTCATGGCATACGCTGCACTTTTTGTTGCCAATTTGTTTTCCGAGGAGCCATATGACAAGGGAAGCAAGGCTGCTGCTTGATCGAAATCTTCGTACACCCCTTCTTTAATGGTATTCTTGGGTGTTTTGGAAAGCGTGAAAGCTTCATTCAGATCCAATATTTCACGAGAGTAGACCACATCACCAAACAAAAACACCAGATCTGCATATTTGGCGGCCCGAACATAGTGCGCGTTGCCGGCAAATTTATTGAGCGTTGCCTCCGGTATTGTTCCTGCCACCTTGTCCAAGTTCAGCAGGACGGTATTGGAGCGGGCGATCACCTTATAAGTATTGCTCCATACATTGTTTACCGTTTCCCACTCGCCGTTGATCGTGGCATTGGTGATGGGAGTAAGCAGTTCCCGATTCGTAAAATCATCGGTCCAGGCATCACTATGGGCTGGCCAAAAGACATCTCTGAAGAGATCATTGACCGACATGCTGATTTCTGTCTCGGTGGAATACCACGCTTCACTGGAGCCTTCGGACAAGGGATTAAGATCCAAATCCGCACAGGCGGTTGCCCCAAGGAACAACCATAAGCAGCTAATGACTTTTATTTTCATTTTTAATGATGATTTAGAATTGAACAGAAACACCTAGAAGGAATGATGAAGTTATCGGATAGCCTGAGGCAGATACTTCAGGATCCCAGCCCTTAGGAAAATTGTCTATCGTGAAGAGATCGCTGGCATTGCCATACACCCGAATGTTATGCATGCCGACCTTTTCGGCGATGGTCACGGGTAGGGTGTAACCTAGGGATATGTTTTTCAACCTGAAATAGCCCCCATTGATCATCCAGAAATCAGACATGGCGAAATTGTTGGATTCGCTGTTTCTCGACAAACGGGGATATTGAGCACTTGAATTTTCCTGCTCCGTATTGTACACACTCCAATATTCACCATCCAGGATCTTTGGTATATGTCCCCAGTTTTCCATAATCGGTTGTACCATCAGCCCAGAGAGGTAAGTATTTTGTTTGCCTACCCCTTGGAGCATGATGCCCATATCAAAATTTCGGTACCCCAACCGGATATTGCCCCCATATAGATATCGAGGCATACTCCCGCCCAGTAATTGACGGTCATATTCAGGGGATATTTTTCCGTCAGGCTCTCCGTTTGGCCCACTAATGTCTTTGTATTTTACATCCCCAGGTCTTACGGAGGCATTCATCACCGCCGAATTATTGACTTCTTCCTGGGACTGGAATAGGCCGTCGGAAACATAGCCGTACCACTCATCAAATTCGCTTCCTTCCATGCGTACCTTGCTCCCCAAAAACTGGATGCCTCCCAAGTCGCCCATCACCGATTTAAAATCTGAAATATTGAAATTGAAGGAATAACTCAGTTCATTGATGTCATCTGCCCATCCAAGATCCAATTCCCAGCCTTCAGTGTGCATTTTGCCCGTATTTTGATCGGGATTGTCAAAGCCGATGTAGTCTGGGATCTCCAAAGGCAACAGCATGTCTTTGGTGGTTTTCTTAAAATATTCCCCCGAGAGATTCAGTCTGTAATTGAAGAAGTTCGCATCCACCCCGATATTGTAGGACTCGGTTTTCTCCCAAGAGATGTCGGGAATGGCATATTGCCATTGGGCTGCGGATTGGGAAGAAACTACATTGGAACCCTGGTGAAACAACACATTGCTAAATCCAATCGTCGATTGGTAGGGGTAGTTGCCGATTCTTTCATTGCCCAAGGTTCCCCATGATGCTCTTAGTTTCAGGAAGGATAAGGGTGTTATATCTTTGAGGAAATTCTCTTCGGACATTACCCACCCCGCAGAAAATGAGGGGAAGGATCCCCAACGGTAATCTTTGGCAAACCTGGAGGAAGCGTCGTAACGTAGATTACCCTGCAAGAGATATTTTCCATCATAATTATAGGAGAAGCGTCCAAACCAAGAATTGTACGCGTTTTCCCAGGCACTTCCACTATTGCCTCTGAATTCCAAAGGGCCTAGATTAAGGTAGGGGTAGGTGTCCAACAAAAACTGATCACGGGAGGCCCCTAAATCTTCTGCAAAAGCTTTGAAGTTTTCGTTTCCGGCCAGCAGATTAATCGTATGCTTCCCGATAATCTTATCGTAATTTGCCAGAAACTGTGTGGTGACCTGATAACTGTCGTTTCTTACCTCGTTCAGTTTCGTCGAATTGGCCCATTGCAAAGTTCCCATATAGGTTGCTGGGTTATCCCAGGCATAGTAGGGCACACGCTTCTGAAAGTTTTTGCCCTTATCAAATCCTAAGTTTGGGGAGACAATAGCCGATAGTTTTAAGCCCTCCACCAAAGTGTAGTTGAGGCCCAATCTTCCCCCAATCTGATTCTCCCAGTTTTGTCTAAAGCCACCATATTTCAGCTGGCCATAAATATTTGCCCCGGTTTTACCCTCCGCTACCCTACCGTCGCTCCATTCTGCAGCATATACAGGCGCTGAGATATTCATGTAATAGATCGGGTCCATGCTGGGCTGGTTCAGGATTTCTCTCCTGAAGAAAATGTCTGCGGTGACCCCCAATTTGTTGGTAATATTCCCGTCAGTATTGATTCTGGTAGTGATCCTTTCAAAAGTTCTTCCCTCATACAAACCATCGAATTTGTCATAAACAATGGAAGCTTTGGTTCTGATGGCATCACCGCCACCAGAAATATCCAGGACATGACGCTGTCTGGGGGCGCTTCTTTTCAAGATCAAATCCACCCAATCCGTGATGGGGTAGACATCGGGATTGGAGGCATTAAGTTCTCGGTAGTTTTCCACTGTTTCTTGCGGATATAGGGGGTATTCATTGCCGTCGTTGCCGTTGTCATTCCATCGAAGTTCATTGACGATCTGCATGTAACGGGTTACATCCACATATTCTGGGATACGCGTAGGGATTTCTGTCCCATACTCAAAATTGTAGTTTAAGCTCAGTTCGCCCTTTTTTGCTCTTTTGGTGGTAACGACAATCACTCCTGCCGCTGCCCTTGATCCATAAATAGACGCGGAAGCCGCGTCTTTCAACACCGAGATGCTTTCAATGTCATTGGGATTGATGTTATCCAGACTGCTTGTAGGTACACCGTCCATAATAATCAGGGGATTACTGTCGCCTATCGTAGTGATTCCCCTAATTCGGATGGTGGCAGAAGAGCCGGGAGCATTGTTGTTTCGGGTGACCATTACGCCTGGTACAGCTCCCTGTAAGGCTTGGGAGATGTTGGGGGTTCTTCTTTCAGCCAAATCCCTTCCTCCCAAAGTGGAAATAGCACCGGTAAGGTCGCTTTTTTTCTGGGTGCCATAACCGACCACCACCACTTCTCCCAGTTCCGAGAGATCAGCTATTAACTGCACATCAATCGTACTTCTATTGTTTACTTCTACTTCCTGGGTAATATAGCCGAGGAATGAGACCACCAATACCGGATTTGTTCCTGAAATGTTTAAGGAGAATTTTCCGTCAATGTCAGTTATGGCTCCGGAGGTAGTGCCTTTGATTAAAATACTTGCGCCAGGCAGTGGCTCATTGTTTTCATCATGCACGGATCCGGTTACGCTGGATGTTTGGCCGATTGCCGGTATTGATCCGATGAGGAACAGTACCAGCAATCCTTGTAATAGTTTTTTCATATTCTGGACGTTTTTTTGGGTTAAATAATCAATACTTATTGTTGTAGCTCACGGTGTTTTTATTGTTGAAATGAAAGCAGGCTGGATGATGGGAATTAACCCGGTGGATATAGCTTTTCTCCCAGCTGTTCTTCAATTAGGTAGGAAAATTGAAAACGCCCATCCTCTGCGGCAGCCCGAAGATTGGAGAGGGTAGTGTCCTCTAATTTCCCTTGCCTGTTCAACACGGATAGAAAGCTGATGAGCTGATTCTTGTTCATCTTTCTGATTTCTCCTGACAATACTTCAAGACTTTTTGGATGTATCTGGTCCAAATCTTTCAGTTTGGCTAAGAGCAGGGTTTTGCTGTTTACGTCAAGATCTGAAAATATCCCGCACAGCTGACTTTGCATTTCCTGCTCTTGCCAAAGCTGGCGGGGCATGTCATTGAGGATAAACTTTCGTAAAAGCGGAATGCCTTCTTTCATGGACTTCAACAGGAAAGCCCGTTGTGCCATAAAATCCTCTTCGGCAAACCTCTCTATAGCGAATAGCTGATAGGCACTCCTGTCGGAGTTTAGGAATTGCTCCTTAAGCGCCTCGTTGTATATCTCTCCTGTTTGTTGGGTTAGCATATTCTTGATGTCACCTTTATAAGCGATGTGCCAAATCGTATAGGAGGTATAGAGGGCTCCTTCCACTACTTCTTCACGTATCTCCAGAGCAGTGGCACCGGTGGTTCCATCCACCACATCAGAGGCCTTTACTTTTTGTTTGTCTATGAGCTCTTCCTTGGTTTTAAATTTCAGAATGGATCCCTCGTTGGACAGTAATTCATGGAGCTTGACATAATCCTCAGAGATAAAAGGCTCATGGTCAAATTTGGTGAGTGCATGTCCGGGGATGGTGTCATATCCCACGTAATTTCCCGTCAAATCCCAGAACAACTGGACGTGCATAATCTCGCAAACCTCATCATCGCAAACCGTTGTCCGGATGCTGGAGGAATAGAATAATGGCTGCCCCGCCGCGCTTATCAAATCCAACTGGAAAGGTTCCATCAAGCCCTCCTCATCATATTCTGCCACAGGTTTGGCATCATAGGAGGCATCTGGATGGTAGTCCATGGTAAAGAAGAGTGGACTCGGTTTTGTCCTCACCCCCCCTTCAAATAGGAGGAATGACATGCCCAACATTAATATGCCCGTGCCGATTTTCACTTTTTCTCGTCCATCAGATCCAAGTACTTTTGGCGTTCGATTAACGCCAGGTATTCATCCAGGTGATCCGTGTACACCTCCCGTGGATTGACTCCGTATTTTTCACAGATTACGGCAGCAAGCCCTACAGCAGCACCCATCTGTCCTGTGGTCCGCATCACCCTTGGCCCGCCCAACCCTATATGCGAACAACTAAAATTTCTGCCCGCCATAAATAGGTTGTCGATGTTTTTGGAATAAAGAGACCGATAGGGAATGTAATACATGGGAGTTTTGTAGAATATGGCTTCGGAAAGGAAGTCCGGCTTGCTTTCATCCATCAGATTTTGCTGGTAATGAACGTCCACCTCCCTATCTTCCATAACCACTGCGTCGGGAAACTTCCGCTGTTCGGTCACATCATTGAAAGTGAATATGTAATCCCCTTCCAACCTTCTTGATTCCCTCTTGCCCACCAAATAAGATATCCATTCAAACCTCAGCTTTTCGGTTCCAGGCTTTTGTTTGGTATTGTAAAAGGATCCATAGATAGCTTTCAGCATATGGTCTCTGATCTCTTCGGCATCTTCAATTTGATGTAAATCCAGACGCGACAATTCCCACTTCCACGTCCCTTCTTTGGCAGCATGCTCCTCCACTATTTCTTTAGACCAAGGCACCTCAGGGAAATCAACAGGCTTTTCATCTTCATAGGTCCGCCAAAGTACTGATGAACCCATCACAAAGTCGTCAGCTTCTTTGGGGGACCACAGTTCTCCCCATTCCTCATAGGCCTCGCCATAGGTGTCTACCGCTTCTCTACCATACATAAACTTCGCCCCGGCCCAGTATCCGATCCAACCGTCGCCAGTAGAATCCACAAACCGCGGGGCTTTAAAGCGGATTCGCTTACCTTCTGAGGTATGCCGGGCATCTACAGACGTGATGATATTTCCTTCCGTATTTGCATCATAAGCTCTCCAGTTGGTGTAGAGGGCGATATTTTTGTATTTCTCCACGTTTTGGTGGCGTTTGATTTCATCCTTGTAAGCTTCAGGAGATCCGTTGGGATAATGCTCCGTATCCAACATTTTTAGAATCCTTTCGAAATGCCCATAGATGCCTAAAGTATGTACCCGGATCTCACTGCTGGCATTGCCGCCTAGCACAGGACGATCATGGATCAAAGCAACTTTCAATCCTTGCTCTGCGGCCGCAATGGCGCTGGCGCATCCGGCAATACCTCCTCCTACCACGACAAGGTCATATTCCTCCACCAATTCCGGGTCTGAAGCTTCATTGGAGATGCTCTTCCTCCATTCAGCCACTTCTTTCATCCCTCTCGGCGGCGCCTCGTTTATCGTGCTGAAGTAGATGGCATCAGCCCGTCCGTTGAATCCGGTAAGATCTTCCAGTTCCAGTTTGATGCTTTTGGACGTAATGCTTACTTCTCCGGCATACTCCCAAGACCAGCCCGGAATGAGACCAAGGGTGTTGTCCAATGCCCTTCCATTTATCTTAATTTTAAACTGCCCCGGGGCGTCCCATTCTCCAGGAGCCCAGTTCTTTGTCCGTACCCATACATGGTATTGGCCTTTATCACTAAATTTAACTTGGGTAAAAGCATTGTTCACCGGTGTGCCCATTCCATGAGCCATCAGGTACGGGGAACCCATTTGCTCTACAAATTGCGGATCCACCACCCATCCCCCTGGCTGGTCAAAACTCTCCGCTTCCACTAAAAACGATTGGGCAGGGGACTGGTAAGCTATACCGGCAACAAATGCAATCCATAGTAAAAGTGTTCTTCTCATTGGGTTTATTGGTTATTTTGGCACCAATCTATTCAATTCCAACCATATAACTTGGGCATATTTCAATAAAAAACGAAAAATTATACCGCAATCGTTACCGATAACGTTTTCATTTAATTTTTTGTTAAACGATCACCTTCTTTTTTGCATATTCGATAATGTCATCTGAGGGTGTATTTTAATAATATGATCAGCAATAGACGCCAGATGATCATTTCTATAACAGGGGCGAATGCCTATATTGCGCGACAAGGAATGGACATCAATGCATCCATGAGTAAGAAAACAATTACGATAAAAGATATTGCTAGAGCACTCAATGTTTCCGTGGCTACCGTCTCCAGGGCACTACGCAACTCGGAAGAAATTAAAAAGGAAACAAAGCTGGCGGTATTGCAGATGGCCAAGGAAATGGACTACCATCCCAATCTTTTGGCCAGTAGCTTAAGCAGCAAAAAATCAAAAATTTTAGGGGTAGTAGTTCCGACCATCAACCGGCAATTTTGGTCTAATGCCATTTCCGGAATAGAAAATATAGCCTATCATGAAGGTTACAAAGTGATGATCTTCCAGTCGGCAGAATCCTATAAAAAGGAAGTTGAAATTGTGGAAATCCTGGCGAACAGTCGCGTGGACGGGATATTGATGGCCTATTCTCAAGAAACGGTCGATTTTTGTCACATCCAGCATGTCATGGATAGAGGCATTCCCGTACATCTGTTCGAAAGGGTTTGCGAGGAACTCCAAACATCCAAAGTGGTAACCGATAATTTTGGGGGAGCCAAACAAATCGTCCAACATCTGGTCGACAGGGGCTACAAAAACATTGCGTATTTGGCAGGGCCATTGTCTTTAAACGTCTGCAAAGAAAGGTATCAGGGCTATCAAAGCGCGCTGGCCGAAAACGGATTGATAGCTAGTGAGGATTTGCTGGTTGAAATTCCCGAGTTTTCTTATGAAAATGCAGCACAGGCATTGATGGGATTGTGGAAGAAAGAGACCCCGCCCGACGCACTGTTCTGTTTCGCCGATATTTTGGCCATTGGCGTATTGCATGCGGCAAGGGAAGGAGGTATTAAGGTACCTGCCCGACTGGCTATCGCTGGTTTTGGCAATGATGACATCGGTAAATTCGTCACCCCGTCCATTACGACCATGGCCCAGCCCTCATTCGAAATGGGCCAGACCGCCGCCCGCATGCTACTCGAAGAGATCAATTCTGAGGAAGAAACTTTTGTCTACCAAACGGAAACTATTCTCCCTCAGCTCGTCGTGAGGGAGAGTAGTTAAAGTTTGATTAGATTTTTTTTCAGCATTTACAGCTTCCTCTTAATAAAATCTGTCATCATATTGTACAGATGCCAAGTGGTATTTCCCCCATAAATACCGTGGTTGCGGTTGGGGTAGTAGAAGGTCTCGAACTGTTTATCCGCACTGATCAAGGCATCTACCAGATCAACGGCATTTTGGTAGTGGACATTATCATCCCCTGTGCCGTGAATCAATAGAAAATTACCTTTCAATTTGTTCACATGGGTGATGGGGCTGTTGTTGTCATAACCGGCTGCATTAAGTTGCGGGGTCTGCAGGTACCTTTCTGTATAAATGGTATCGTAATACCTCCACGTTGTCACGGGCGCCACGGCGATGGCAGCCTTGAACACGTCACTGCCGACCATCAATCCTAAAGAAGACATGTAACCTCCATAAGACCATCCCCAGATCCCGATTCGCTCAGGGTCTACAAATGGCAAGGATCCCAGATATCTTGCTCCTGCAATCTGGTCCTCCGTTTCGATCTTGCCCAAGTTGGCATAAGTCAGATCTTTAAAGGCTTTTCCACGCGCACCTGTCCCGCGATTATCAATAGAGGCCACGATATATCCTTCTGCAGCCAAGTGATGGTGCCAAAAATCCCTACTGCCTCCCCAGGAGTTGGTTACGGTTTGGGAACCCGGTCCTCCGTATACATACATCAGAACGGGGTACTGCTTGTTTTCATCAAAATCTGCAGGCTTCAACAGGTAACCGTTCAACAGGGTGCCGTCTACAGTTTCGAATTCGAAGAATTCCCTTTGGGAAATGGCGAAGTTGGCCAAGTTGTCTTTCAGGTTCTTATTATCCTCCAGCACCTTCACGGTTTTGCCTTTGGAGGTATTCAGGGTAACCGTTAATGGCTCGTTGGCAGTGGTATAATAGTCGATATAGTACTTGAAATCTCCGCTCATATTGACAGCGTGTGTCCCTTTGGACGGGGTAAGCAGCTCCTTCTTTTTGCCGTTTAGTCCTATTGCGTATAGGTTTTTTTCTAAGGGGGAAATCTCCGTGGACAGATAATAAAGCGTATTCGAAGATTCGTCCACGCCGATAAGATCGGTTACTTCCCAATCTCCGGTAGTGATTTGCCGGATCAGTTTTCCGTCCATGTCGTGGTGGTAGATGTGCTTGTAGCCATCCTTTTCGCTGGTGCGGATAATGCCCTTGCCATTTTTCAGGTATTGCAGGTTGTCATTATAGTTGAGATCGACATAAGTGTCTGAGGTTTCCTCCACCACCAACTTGCTTTCTCCGGTAGCCGCATTGGCATGTAAAAGATCCATCTGGTTCTGCAGACGGTTGAGGCGGATAAAAGCCAAAGTTTCCGAATTTCCTGCCCAATAGATCCTAGGGAGGTAGATGTCCTTTTCTTTTCCTGCATCTACCTTGATCGCTTTACCGCCATCAAGGTCATAGATGTGGATGCTTACTTCCGCATTCTTTTCCCCAGCTTTGGGATACTTGAACTTATAATCTTCCGGATAAAGAGAACCCCACAGTTGCATGTTAAATTCAGGTACTTCGCTTTCATCAAATCTGAGATAGGCGATCTTCTTCCCATCGGGGGCCCAATCAAAGGCCTGGGCCATGGAAAATTCCTCCTCGTACACCCAATCGGCTGAGCCATTGATGATGTGGTTCCATTTACCATCATGGGTGATTTGCGTGGCTTTGTTGGTGGCTAGCTCGATATAATATAAATTATTGTCCTTGACAAAGGCCACTTTGCTGTTGTCGGGTGACAGGGTGGCATAGGAGATTTTTTCTCCGTCCATCAATTTTTGGACATCGCCGCTGGCTATATCTAGAACATGATAAATTCCCTTGGAAGATCGTCTATAGATGCTTTCCACTTCAGAACCCAAAAGGGCTTTGGTTTCATCATTGTTAAAGGAATAAGCGGTAAAATTAATCCCCAATTTTCCGCCATCGATCAGTACAGCTTCCTGCTCACCGGTAGCCACATTGATTTTGACTACCTGAGGTTGGCCGTTATTGACCAGAGAACTATAATATTGCCCGTCTTTCATCCAATTGATGCCGTGGACAGATTTTTGGTTGAAGGTCCCCTTCTTAAAGACGTCCTCCAGAGAAACAGCTTTCTTCTGTGCAGACACTGTTACGGCACTACCAATCATTAGGGCCAATAAGGTAAATAGAAATAATCGACTCATCACGTATCATTTTTTTAGCTGCGAAATATACGGAAAACATGGGGAAGGGGAAAATTACCTTATGCCAGCGGGAAGGCTTTTCAGGAAATCCTTACAGGGTTTATCCTGCAGGAAATGGTGGGGACATTATAAAAAAGTTTTGCCTTTAGATAAATTGGCTCGTTGACGCCGAGCATTCCTCAGTGGTGCATATCCGTCGCTAACAAAGTCAGAAAACATGGATTTGTTAAACCGTTGTGTTAGCATGTTGAACAAAGAACAAATTTTTTCTTGGATCTAAAATCCATCTATCGTAATATTGCAATTAAGCAATATGTGCCATGGGAGTAACTAAAACCAACCTATTCACTACCGAACAAAACGAGCTCGCCAGGGTGGCCAAAGCCATTGCCCATCCTGCGCGGGTAGCAATCCTTCAATATCTTTTGAAAACCAATACCTGTATCAACGGCGACCTGGTGCAGGAATTGGGACTTGCCCAGGCGACTATCAGCCAGCATCTGCGGGAGCTGAAAGAGATCGGCATTATCCAAGGCACCATTGAGGGGGTATCCGTTTGTTATTGCATTGACCCCTTTCAATGGGTGAAAATTCAGGGCTTGTTTCACTCGCTGTTCGACCAGTATTCTGATCCCTCGTCCAACTGTTGTTAATCCGAGCATTTCCTTTTACCTCACATAACTAACAATCGATAAAGCACAACGTCATGAAAAATTCAGATAAACTCAAAGAAATCGTCCGAGAGAAGTACACACAGATAGCGAATCAGGATAAAGCCTTGAACCAGTCCTCCTGCTGCGGGGCAGGCGGATGTTCAACCGAAGTCTATAATATCATGACTGATGACTATTCGGAATTAAATGGCTACAACCAAGAAGCAGATTTGGGGCTGGGATGTGGGCTCCCCACGCAATTTGCACAGATCCAAGCAGGTGACACGGTTATTGACTTAGGATCCGGAGCGGGTAATGACTGTTTTGTGGCCCGCCATGAAACCGGGGAAAGCGGAAAGGTCATCGGGATCGATTTTACCGAGGCGATGATCAAAAAAGCAAGGGCCAATGCCGAAAAGCTAGGCTACAATAATGTGGAATTCCGCCAGGGAGATATTGACGACATGCCCGTATCCGACAATATCGCCGATGTAGTGGTGAGCAACTGTGTTCTGAACCTGGTGCCAGACAAGCAAAAGGTGATACGCGAGATTTATAGGGTATTAAAACCTGGCGGTCATTTCAGCATTTCGGATATCGTCCTAGTGGGTGACCTGCCAAAGGCGCTACAGGAAGATGCTGAAATGTACGCCGGCTGTGTCGCAGGAGCTATTCAAAAGGAGGAATATCTCGGCTACATCACCAAAATGGGATTTGACAATATTTCCATCCAAAAAGAAAAAGGCATTGTAATCCCTGATGATATTCTTGCCAAAAACCTTTCCCAAGAAGAAATCCAATCCTTTAGACAGGGAGAGACAGGCATTTACAGCGTCACCGTTTTTGCGCAAAAGCCGGGGGAAAAGAAAAGCAAACCAAAGCTCATTCTTTCGGAAATACAGGGCGAAAGCTGCACACCAGGTTCTGGCTGTTGTTAAATAGAAAAGCATGACCAACCGACTTGTACCGGAAGTTCAGGCCTTTGTGGGAGGGCTTGAGCTTTCTGCTATTCCCCAGGAAAGAAAGCAAATACTATCCAAACTGGCAGCATTTGTCCAAATCAAAGTGGATAGAAAGGAGAAAGTCAATCTCAATTTTATCTGCACGCACAATTCTCGGCGCAGCCAATTGTGCCAAGTCTGGGCGCAGGTAGCAGCGTATTATTTTGGAGTAGAGAATTTGAAAACATTTTCCGGAGGTACCGAAGCGACAGCCTTTCACCCCAATGCCGTCCATGCATTGGCCAGTTCAGGGTTGGATATTACGAAAGAAGATAAAGCTGATAATCCTGTTTACACCGTCCGCTATGCCCAAGGAGCCGATCCGCTAAGGGGCTTTTCTAAAGTTTACGATGATCCATCCAATACATCTCCGTTCATCGCTGTGATGACTTGCTCGGATGCGGAGACCAACTGTCCCTTTATTCGGGAAGCAGAAGCGAGATTTTCTTTGAAGTACGAGGATCCCAAAAAATCGGACGGATCTCCATTACAAGAATCCGTCTACGCTGAACGCAGCCGGCAGATCGCTTCCGAAATGATGTTTCTTTTTTCTCAAATAAAACAATAAATGGCTTCACCAAAAAAATTGGGGTTTTTAAACCAATACCTCACCTTATGGATTTTTCTGGCTATGGTCATTGGGGTGAGTATAGGTAATGCTTTCCCGTCTACCGCTTTGACGATTGATTCTTTTAGCCATGGCTCCACCAATATTCCTATTGCCATCGGCTTGATCCTCATGATGTATCCTCCTTTGGCTAAGGTGAATTATGCCTTATTGCCCAAGGTATTCCGCAATGCTAAGATCCTCAGCATCTCTCTGGTTTTGAACTGGATCATAGGGCCCGTGTTGATGTTTTTCTTAGCTATCCTTTTTCTCCAAGACTATCCGGAGTACATGGTGGGGCTTATCCTAATTGGTTTAGCCAGATGTATTGCCATGGTCTTGGTATGGAACGATCTGGCGGAAGGCAGCAGCGAATATGGAGCAGGATTGGTGGCATTGAACAGCATCTTTCAAGTTTTTGCCTATAGCTTTTATGCTTGGCTGTTTATCACCGTTCTTCCTCCTTACTTTGGATTTGAGGGAGCTATTGTGGATATTTCCATTACCACTATTGCCGAAAGTGTGGCCATTTATCTGGGCATCCCTTTCTTGGCGGGTGTGTTGAGCAGGGTGATTATGGTCAAGATGAAAGGCGAACCATGGTATCAGGACAAATTTATTCCGACGATCTCTCCGCTCACCTTGGTGGCGCTGCTGTTCACCATTCTCGTGATGTTTAGTCTTAAAGGGGAATTGATTGTCCAAATACCTATGGACGTAGTGAGGATCGCTATTCCGCTGCTGATCTACTTCACCTTGATGTTTTTGATTGGTTTTTTTGTCAACAGGGCAATGGGTACCACCTATGACAAAAATGCTGCAATTGCTTTCACGGCTGCTGGCAATAATTTTGAACTGGCCATTGCGGTAGCCATAGCGGTTTTTGGTCTAAACTCCGGACAGGCGTTTGCAGGGGTGGTGGGGCCCTTGGTGGAAGTTCCTGCTCTGATTCTTTTGGTAAGGGTTTCTTTTTGGCTCAGAGATAAATATTACCGTTAAAGCAAATCCCATAGCATGGCTAAAACATACGACTTGATCATCATCGGTGGAGGACAAAGTGCTTTGGCATGCGCTTACTTTCTAAGGCGGTCCGGCTTGGAATACCTGATCCTCGATGATCAGGAACAATGCGGCGGCGCTTGGCGGCATGCCTGGGAATCCCTGACGCTGTTTTCTCCCGCCGAGCATAGTTCCCTGCCCGGCTGGTTGATGCCCACAACCATGCATGATTTTCCTACACGTAATGAGGTGATTGACTACCTGTGCAGGTATGAACAGCGCTATGGCTTCCCTATCGAAAGACCGGTAAAAGTCAGTGCTGTGGTCAAAGAAAAGGAGGTGTTTATTCTAGGCACAGACAAGGGGGAATTCCAAAGTCGGGCGGTGGTTTCAGCAACAGGAACCTGGCAGAAACCTTTTATTCCGCTTATCCCAGGGAGAGAATTATTCAAAGGGGCTCAGCTTCATTCCTCTGAATATCGGAATGCCGCTTCTATGCTAGGCAAAAAGGTGTTGATCGTCGGAGAAGGTAATTCCGGCGCACAGATATTAGCGGAAGTGTCAAAAGTGGCCGAAACCTTATGGGCTACTGCCAAAGCACCTCAATTTCTCCCCGATGAAGTGGATGGCCGGGTGCTGTTTGATGTAGCTTCTGCGAAATACTATGCGGAAAAGAAGGGGAAGACCTTTGATGATGCTAAGTACAATTTGGGAAATATCGTTATGGTCCCTTCCGTGCAAGATGCCCGACGGAGAAAGGTCTTACAGCCTCAAGGAAGGATGGTAGAAATTACAAAAAAAGAGGTAGTTTGGGAAAACGGAAAGGTAGAGGAAATTGACGCCATTATCTGGTGCACAGGTTTTGGATTTGCCACTGATCACTTAAGAGAGTTAGTAAAGCCTGATGGGAAAGGAAAAATACAGACAGAAGGAACCAAGAATGTTCAGGTTCCGGGGCTTTGGCTGGTGGGTTATGGGCAATGGACAGGATTTGCGTCGGCCACTTTAATTGGTGTGGGCAGATCCGCCAAGCAGAGCGTTAAAGAAATAGAAGCTTATTTGGGAGATACCAAGGCCTGAAGTCTCGCCATGGGCGAGCTTAATAAATGAACTTATAGAAGTAATAAATGATGAAGAAGTTATTGTTTTTTGGATTAGTCTATGCTACTGGATTGTTGTCCTGCAATCCTAGTAACACCACCACGGAAGAAAAGAATCTCCCATCCACAGAAGGTTTGTCCGGGGTACAGGCTGTCGATAGCGGGGGTGCTAAAGCATTAGTGGACGAAGCGGGAGAAATTATCCTTTTGGATGTAAGAACTCCAGAGGAATTTGCAGAAGGACATCTGGAAGGAGCCATCAATATCGATTTTTATGCTGCTGATTTTAAACAGCAGCTGGCTCATTTGAACCCCAACCAAAAATATATGGTTTATTGTGCTGTGGGCGGCAGAAGCGGAAAGACAGGACAGATGATGGAGGAAATGGGTTTTAAGGAAGTGTTCAATGTGACGGAGGGTTTTGCAGCATTAAGTAGCAAAGGCATTCCGGTGACAGAAGGGGATAAGGAATAATGTATGGGGTTTTAATTCTTATGTATCTGGATTCGGAATGGCAGATTATGAACAGGAAGATTTCCGGACTTGAGGAGCAACGCCATTCCGGTGGTGGGAAAAGAATGAATAGCCTGTAAAAATATATGGAAAAGTATTGGAATCTTTTTGTCTCCTCTTTTCTGGATTATGGGGGATATTTATGGCGTGAAATCCTTCATCCGAGCTGGGGCAATTATTTTTACTGGCTGATAGGCCTCTCGCTGTTTTTCTGGTTGTTGGAGATCTATGCCCCTTGGAGGCAGCATCAGGCCAAAATCCGCAAAGACTTTTGGCTGGATGGTTTCTACATGTTTTTCAATTTCTTTCTTTTTTCTTTGATAGGCTATAATGCCATTTCCAACATCGGCGTGGAGGCGTTTAATGATTTTTTGGGAGTTTTTGGGGTGGAAAATCTGGTCGCGTTTGAAATCCAGTCCTGGCCGGTATGGGCGCAGTTGTTGACCCTGTTTGTGATCCGGGATTTCATACAATGGAATGTGCACCGGTTATTACACCGTTCGGAGTTCTTGTGGAAAATCCATAAGGTTCACCATTCTGTCCAGGAGATGGGCTTTGCAGCCCATTTGCGCTTTCATTGGGGAGAAACGATTGTGTACCGCACCATCGAATACATCCCTCTGGCCATGATCGGCTTTGGGATTCAGGACTTCTTCTTGGTACATATATTCGCCACGGCGATTGGCCATTTCAACCATTCCAACATCCGTCTCCCTTTAGGGCCGTTTCGCTATTTATTGAACAATCCGCAAATGCACATCTGGCACCATGCCAGGCAGATGCCTAGACAGTATGGGGCCAATTTTGGCATCAGCCTTAGTGTTTGGGATTACCTCTTTGGGACGGCCTATATGCCCACAGACGGCAGGGATATCGCGTTGGGCTTTGAGGAGGTGGAACATTATCCGAAGTCCTTTATGGAGCAGCAGTGGTATCCCTTTCGGGAAGGGAAAAGTTCCGGAACTGTTGGCGTAAAATCGTTACCGCCAAAAGCGCCGGAAAAGCCCCCTGTAATTGAGGAGACCGATTCAATGACCCTGTAGCGTCCCATGGGCCATCGCTTGGGCAGCTAGCCAGCCCGTCGTCCACGCCGCCTGAAAGTTAAAGCCCCCGGTGATGCCATCGATGTCCAACACTTCCCCGGCAAAATGCAGTCCCGGACAAATCTTACTTTCCATGGTGTTAAGATTGACTTCCGAAAGCGGTATTCCTCCACAGGTCACAAACTCCTCTTTAAAGGTGGTTTTTCCGGAAGCCTGATATTCATCGGCCACGAGGATATTGATTAGCCGGTTATAGCTTTTTCCCGAATAGTTGTTCCAGAGCGTTTCCTCCCCGATTCCAGCCTTGTTGCAAAGAAATTCCCATAGCCTTTTGGGAAGGGAGAAAAGCGGGTTGCTGATTATCTTTTGCTTCGGGTGTTTGGTTTTATAGGCCTCCACGGCCTTCCTGGCCTCGGGTTCTTTGAGCTCCGAAAGCCAGTTGACCAATACTGTATAACTATAGTTTTTGTCATGGAGAATCCTGGCTCCCCAGGCAGATGTCCGGAGCACCACCGGTCCGCTCAAGCCCCAGTGCGTGATCAGAATTGGCCCTTTTTGCTCCAATTTGGTCCCGGCAATCTTTACCGTCACTTCCGGCACCGACACCCCCGACAATTCGGTGATGGCCTTGTCCTTCAGGTTGAAGGTAAATAGGGAAGGAACCGGTGGCGCAACGGAATGTCCCAGTTTTTCCAACCAATAATAGGCTTCTGGTTTATTGCCCCCGCCCGTAGCAACGAGCAATTTATCACCCTGCAGGGTCTCGCCCGAAGCCGTAACGAGGGTAAAACCCTCTTCTTCGCGGATGATTTGATCCACCCCGGTGCGCGGGAGAATTTTTACGCCGTTTCTTTCACAGGCTGCCAATAGGCAGTCGATGATGGTTTGGGAATTGTCGCTGACAGGGAAAATTCGACCATCAGGTTCGGTTTTAAGCTTCACGCCTCTTTCCTCAAACCAACGTACCGTATCCTCTGTGCCAAATTCGGCAAAGGCTTGGGAGAGTTTTTTGTTGCTGCGGGGATAGTTTTTGATGAGCTGGCGCGGTTCTTTGCAGCTATTGGTAACATTGCATCGGCCGCCGCCGGAAACTTTTACTTTGGACAGGAGTTTGGGCGATTTTTCCAAAACAGTCACCCGGATTTCGGAATGGTGGACAGCCATATTGGCTGCCGCAAAAATCCCCGCCGCACCGGCTCCTATAATGATGATGTGACTGTTTTCCATTGCTTGCTGCTATTTCCTGCCTAAGATGGGGGCAAAGATAAGAAATGTATGGATGGAGGGGGAAAATTGGTTTCCATTAAAATTTTTGGTGTATCTGTAAGGAGTATCCTAATAATGTCGGTGATACTATAGTGATGCAATAAAAATGTCCGACTTAAGGTCATTTTATATATTAAACGTGATATTAATTGCTTTTCTTCAAATCCTAAGAAAGATATTGATCTTCCTGCAGATCGTACACAGATCTCGAAAAGGTCAAATGTATATAGTAATTGACGGTGAAATACTACGATCCCACTGGGGCGCACTACTTAGATAGCTTACAGAAAGCTGCAAGCAGTACCTAAATTCCGGCCCCACCTAATAGCTCAAGCTCTTGGCCTTTTTGTGGCAGACCATCCAGTATCGGCATGGCCTTGATATCAGTGCTTTTACGCCTTCGGCATGCAAAGAGCTATCATGATCCATTTTGCTTTCCCATATTTCCGTCACACAGACGGCATTGGTATCGTCATGGTCCCGCCCGATGACATATAATTTACAACCTTTGGCAGTGGATATCAATTCTGCTGCTTGCAAAAGAATGTGGGAGAGCTGTTCAGCTTGCCCGGGTTTGGCGGTCAGCTTTCCATGTAGGCAGTAATGGCCCATGGTATTTTCTTGTTTTGAAATTGAGTATTTAATTATCTGCGTAATACCTTCCCAAACTCCCCACAATGGCCCTTTTGACTTCCAGGGGATCGATGGTGCCTTCCACTTTGTACAGCACCTTTCCTTCTGCATCTACCAGCACTGTGTAAGGAAGTGAGCCCTGCCAGTCTTTGTCCACTACGTCTATGAGGTCGTAGATATCCTCTCCGGCAAAGATATAATTGGTATTAGAGGCTTCTTTCTTTTGTAGAAATGCCAAGGCTTTATCTTTCTGGCCGAGCTTGTCGGCACTTAAGGAAATAAATTCAAAAGCCCGATCCCGGTACATGCGGTTGATGTCCACAAAGTCAGGAAATTCCACAATGCAGGGTCCGCACCAGGTTGCCCAGATATTGATCAGCCTTAATTTTTCGCCGTCCTTGTTTTTAACCAGATCGGCGACAGCCTCCAGACCGATTTCCTCAAGGGCCACCGGCTCCTCTGCCCATTCTTTTTTCAGCCTTTCGGCGTACTCCCCCTGCCAGGACCATTTCACCGAACAGCCAAAGGTTTTCGTAGTAGCCACTTCGGGATCCCTATTGGACAGCAAGGCTTCCAAAGCGTTTTCCAGATCTTTCTGCTTGGGGGTCACATAGGGGTTTTCGGTATCATCTATCCTACCGCTGTACTTCAGTTTTCTTTCTTTATCAAAAAGAAACACATGGGGGGTGGCGGCTGGACCGTAAGCAATGGACGTTTGCTGGCTGTCACCGTCATAGAGGTAGGGGAAGTTGTAGTTTTTTTCCTTTACCCGGATCTTCATTTCTTCCAGCGTATCGTTTAAGTCCGAATAACCCAATTCCGCCAGACTGATGGCCGAGGCATCATTGGGGGAAATGGCCACAAAGCCCACGCCTCTGCCCCGATAGTCCTCCACCATTTGGATGATCCTGTCTTCATAGGCCTGTGCCGTGGGGCAATGGTTGCAGGTGAAAATCACCGCCAAGAGCTCATTCTCCTGAAAGTCTGCCAATGAATAATTTTTGCCGTCTGCGCCAGGTAGATCAAAGTCAGGAGCAGGAGAATCAATGGGCAATAAGACAGGTTTTTTGTCCTGGGAGAAAACTGATGCAGTGGCTAAAAGGAGAAGCAACAAAGAGGGAATAAATTTCATGGCTTTGGGTTTTGGGTGAAATTTACGGTAGATGCTTGACAATGAGATTTAAAGATAAACAAAACCGTTTAAAAAAAATAGCCGGTAAAATCGGTACTCTTTCTCCCTGAATTGTCATGCAAGAACGCGGTTTTATATATTTGCTGGATAAATAAAAAAAGTCAAGATGAATAAAATATTGCTTGCCGGGTTGGTGATGATTCTTTCGTTTACCGCTACCCGGGCACAAAACAGCCCCGAAGACCAGGGGAAGAGTAAACCAAAATTGGTAGTAGGAATTGTCGTGGATCAGATGCGGCAGGAATATTTCTACAAATTCGAAGACCGATACGTCGAGGGCGGACTGAAGCGTCTGATGTATGAGGGCTTTATGATGAAGAATGGCCATTACAACTATATTCCCACCTATACCGGTCCTGGGCATGCTTCTGTATACACGGGTACAACTCCGGCCACCCATGGTATCATCGGTAATGACTGGTATATCAGAAAATTAAACAAGACCATCTATTGCGCAGGTGACAGCACGGTGACTGCAGTGGGTGGAACTGATAAGAATGGCAAGATTTCTCCCCGTAATATGCTAACCACTACGATTACGGATGAGCTGAGATTTGCCAGCAATAAGCGCTCAAAGGTAGTTGGGGTTGCCATCAAGGATCGAGGAGCGGCCCTTCCGGCTGGGCACCTTGGTGATGCTTACTGGTATGACGGTGCCACAGGGGAGTTTATGACTTCGACTTATTATACTGAAGCGCTTCCCCAATGGGTAAGGGATTTCAACAAAAAGGGCTTGGCCAAAAAATACCTTTCCCAAACTTGGGAAACACTATTTCCATTGGATACTTATAAGCAGAGTATTGCTGATGACAATGACTTCGAAGGACCTTTTGTAGGAAAAGAAACCCCAACCTTTCCCTATAATCTTCCCGCTTTAATGCAAGATAACGGAGGCTTGGGCATGATCAGTTCAACTCCTTTCGGTAATAGCCTGACGCTGGATATGGCTTATGCCGCTTTGGAAGGGGAGCAATTGGGCAAAAGAGGAGAAACGGATTTTTTGGCCGTGAGCTTTTCTTCTCCGGATTATATCGGTCACCGATTTGGTCCGACGTCCATAGAACTGGAAGACAATTACCTGAGGCTTGACCGGGAATTGGCTAAGTTTTTTGACCATCTGGACAAAGAGATAGGCAAAGGCGAATACCTTGTTTTCCTTACTGCAGACCATGGCGTAGCCGATGTGGTGAATTATATGAAGAGCGAGAATGTGCCCGCCGGAAGTTTGGATACCCGTTTTTTACTCACTCAGTTAAAAGGGTTTACCAATCAACATTACGGTGAGGGCGATTGGATATCCAACTTTAGCAATGAGCAGATTTTCTTGAACAGACAACTAGCCGCGGAAAAAGGCCTTGATCTGACAAAGATGCAGCTTGAAATCGCAGAGTTTCTTTTAAAGTTTGATGGAATCAAAGAAACCTATAGTGCCAGTGACATGAAGCGTGTCGAGTATAATTTTGGAAGGAAAAAGTTACTGCAAATGGGCTATAACCATAAATCTTCGGGAGATGTGATGATTATAATGGAGCCTGCCTGGCTGACTAATGCCTCCAGAGGTACTACCCACGGATCAGGTTTCAAGTATGATACCAATGTTCCCATTGTATTCTATGGTTGGGGCATTAAGGCTGGACAAAGTGCGAATTATGCCACTGTGACCGATATTGCGCCTACTTTGGCCATGCTGCTTAAAACACGTATTCCCAATGGCGCTACCGGCGAGCCTATCCTGGAAGTGCTGGGAGAATAAATTATAATGGAAAGCCATGCATGAAGGTGCATGGCTTTTTTGTTTGTTTTCACGTGATGCTTTAATTGTTTTCATCGACACCTTTACAATTTTTTGTTTAACTCCACCAGTCTTGTAAAGGGGGAGAGGTCTCTATTTCCAGCTTCACACTCGGGAGGCTATACATATTCAACCTGTCGGGGCGATTGGCTGCCAGCTGTAGATAGGGTCATCCGGCATTCGCCATCGGTCATCCCTCTTCAGTCTTCGTTCTCGATCTCCCATCTTTCCTCCTGCCATTTTGACACAAATTGTTCTTTGGAATAACTGTTGTAATGCTCCCTTGTCGAATCATTGTAAAACATAAACTAAACATAGCTATGCAGGAGAAAGGTACGATCTCGATCCATACCGAAAATATTTTCCCGATTATCAAGAAATTTTTATACTCAGACAATGAGATCTTTTTGAGGGAATTGGTGTCCAATGCCGTAGATGCCACACAAAAGATGAAGCGCCTGGCTTCATTGGGTCAATATACCGGAGAGCTGGGAGATACCACTATCGAAGTGGCTTTTGACAAAGACAAGAAGACCATTACCATCTCTGATCGCGGTCTGGGAATGACGGCGGAGGAAATCAAGAAATACATTAACCAGATCGCTTTTTCAGGAGCCACCGAATTTGTAGAAAAATTCAAAGATGCAAAGGATGCCAATGAAATCATCGGCAAGTTTGGTCTTGGCTTTTATTCTGCCTTTATGGTAGCCCATCAGGTGGAGATCCAGTCACTTTCTTATCAGGAAGGCGCAGAGCCCGCACGATGGATCTGTGATGGAAGCACCGAATTTGAGATTTCTGAGGGGACAAGGACAGAACGTGGTACCGACATTATCCTTCATGTCAATGAAGAATCTGAGGAGTTTTTGGACAAATGGAAACTTCAGGGAATCTTGGACAAGTACGCCAAATTCCTTCCGGTTCCCATCAAGTTCGGAACGAAAACAGAAAGCGTTGAAGACGGAGAAGATAAGGAGGGGAAACCACAATATAAGTCTATAGAAGTTGACAACATCATCAATACGACGGCGCCTATTTGGACTAAGTCGCCAAACGATCTGAAGGATGAAGATTATCTAAGTTTCTATAAGGAGCTGTATCCGATGAGCGAGGATCCATTATTCTGGATTCACCTGAATGTGGATTATCCGTTTAACCTTACAGGCATCCTGTACTTCCCCAAAGTCAAAAACGAACTCGAACTCCAAAGGAACAAGATCAAGCTATTTTCCAGACAGGTCTTTATTACCGACGAGGTTAAAGACATTGTTCCAGAATTCCTGATGTTGTTGCATGGGGTGATCGATTCTCCGGATATACCTTTGAACGTTTCGAGAAGCTTCCTTCAAGCTGACGGCAATGTCAAAAAAATCAACTCCTACATCACCAAAAAAGTCGCGGACAAATTGGGTGAGTTATTCAAAAAGGACAGAAAACCTTATGAGGAAAAATGGGATGATATCGGACTGTTTGTGAAATACGGGATGATCAGTGAGGATAAATTTTACGAAAAAGGAAAGGATTTTGCCCTCCTGAAGAATACCCAAGGCGAATATTTCACCATTTCGGAGTACCAAGAAAAAATTAAAGCTGTCCAAACCGATAAGGATGACCAAGTGATCATGCTCTATGCTACAGATGCAAACCAGCAAGATGCCTTTGTCCAGTCTGCCAATAAAAAAGGTTACGATGTTTTGGTGATGGATTCGCCTATCGACAGCCATTTTATCAACCAACTGGAGCAGAAATTGGAAAAAACCTCACTAAAGAGGGTGGACTCCTCCGTGGCGGACAAGTTGATCGACAAGGCAGAAAGCCTTTCTCATGTGCTGACGGAAGATGAAAGCAAAAAAGTGAAGGAAGTGTTCGAGAAAGCCATCAACAACACCGCCATGAGTGTAGAGGTGGAGGGTTTAAATCCCGAGGAACTTCCCGTGACCATCACCATGGAAGAATTTATGCGCCGCATGAAAGACATGGCCAAAAATGGTGGCGGAATGGGCTTCTATGGCGCTTTCCCCGACAGTTACAAAGTGGCCATAAACGGTAACCATCCGGTGATTGACAAGATATTGAAAGCGGAAGACGAGGCAACACAGTTGAAAGTGGCCAAACAGGCATACGATTTGGCCATGTTGTCACAGGGGATGCTTTCAGGTAAGGACTTGACGGAGTTCGTCAAAAGAAGTGTGGAGATGATATAACCTTCTTGCCCCTATAGTTTCGAAATCCCCGTCCTATTGAGGACGGGGATTTTTTCTTCCCAGCTTTTGTTCTTGGGTCTTTCTTTTTTTGAAAGGAAGATCAAAAAGCTTATATTCATAGCCAAATGGCCTATGCCGTCTAAAGTATTAACGCAGGTCGCCTTTCCATTCAACTAACACAAAGCGTAATTTATGAGTATTTTAAGAATCCTATTTGCCATTATTCTCCCGCCTCTGGGTGTTTTTTTGACAGTAGGCTTGGGGAAATCCTTTTGGATCAATATTTTGTTAACCTTGTTGGGCTTTATCCCTGGCATTATCCACGCCGTGTGGGTCATCGCCAAGAACGATAAATGATGTTAATAACTGTCTTATCCGTCCTGCTCGCATCTGTTTCCTTATTGGCTTTCATCGCGTCCCTGCTCAAGCGTGACGAATGGTGGATTAGGATGTTTGATTTTCCCAGGCTGCAGATCACGTTTATCACACTTGCGGCAATGGGGTTGTTTTTTGTGCAGTTTAGGCAGTGGGAGATGTGGCAATGGGTTATGCAGGTGCTGCTCTTGGTCTGTGTATTTTATCAGGTGGCCAAAATATATCCCTACACCTTTCTTTCCAAAAAGCAGGTGCTTCCCTATCATGGAGAGGAGGATGAGAGATCGCTTTCTATTTTGATCAGCAACGTACTGACCACCAATAAGAAGTTTGAGCAATTAATAGGCTTGGTCAAAGAAAACAAGCCCAATATCCTTTTGGCTCTCGAAACCGACCATGCTTGGGAGAAGGCGCTTGAAGTGTTGGAAAAGGATTATCCGTTTACTGTAAAGGTACCCCTGGATAATTTTTACGGCATGCACCTGTATTCCCAGTTGGAGTTGCATGACATGGAAGTAAAATACCTTATAGATCCGGAGATTCCATCCATCCATGGAGATGTACTGTTGAAATCCGGTGAAAAGGTAAAGATCCACTGTCTTCATCCTATGCCTCCCAGCCCCACAGAGAGTGATACTTCTACCGACCGGGATGCAGAATTGCTCATGGTAGGAAAGTGTATCGATACCGATAAAGGCCCCGAATTGGTTTTTGGGGACTTGAATGACGTGGCATGGTCACGCACTACCCGCCTATTTCAGGAATTGAGCGGGCTGTTGGACCCCCGGATTGGGCGGGGATTTTACAATACCTTTCATGCAGATTATGCCTTGTTGAGATGGCCTTTAGACCACGTTTTTCATTCCAATGACTTTAAAGTTAAAAGAATAACCCGTCTCCGAAATATGGGCTCTGATCACTTTCCCATGTTTATCCAATTGCATCTGGAGCCCAGGGCCAAGATGGAACAAGAAGAACCCGAAGCAGATCAGGAGGAGGAAGAATGGGCGGAAGAAAAGATCCAAGATGCCGAACCCAGGGAGCGTTTGGATTGATTGTGGCTTTGGGGAAACTTATGGCATGGTTTTAAGGGTTCATCCTATATCGTGTTGACAACAAAAATTCCCCGTGGTGTTTCCCGCAGAAATTGTAGGGTGAGCTGGCAATGGTAGACGGATCTGTGCGATTGTCATCACATGTTGAGAGACACGGTATTGATTATCTCAATTTTACTTCATCCCAAGAGCCATGAAAAAAATATTGATCACCGGAGGTTCAGGATTGATAGGAAAGGCGGTTACCTCCTATCTCCAAAAAAATGGCTATGAGGTAGCCTGGCTGAGCAGAAGCCCCAAAAAGAAAAAGCAAAAATCTTTTCGCTGGGATGTCCAAAAGGAAACGCTGGATCAAGAAGCATTGGTCTGGTGTGATGGGATCATCCATCTGGCCGGGGCCGGGGTTGCTGACAAGCGCTGGACGGAAAAGAGAAAGAAGGAAATCCTCGATAGCCGAACCCAGTCCACCCGCTTGCTTTTTGAGGGTTTACAAAAGCTCGAGAAGAAACCTGAAGTCTTTGTCTCGGCCAGCGCGGTTGGATATTATGGTATTGACACTGCGGGAGAACTTATGAAAGAGGAAAGCCCTGTGGGCAGCGGTTTTTTAGCAGAGGTGGTGTCAAGTTGGGAGACAGAAATATCCCCTATCAATACCTTGGGTATCAGGACAGTGATGTTGCGTACAGGGATTGTGTTGGACAGAAGAGGAGGGGCTTTGGCTGAGATGTTGAAGCCACCGGTGGCTACCCCTTTGGGCAGCGGCAAGCAATACATGAGCTGGATACATTTGGAAGACATGGTCGCTTTGTACGCGTATGCCTTGACTCATCCTCTTGAGGGTATTTACAATGCGGTAGCACCCCATCCTGTGAGTAACTTTGACTTGACGAAAGCTGCATCAAAGGCGAAGGGAAAACCATTCTTGCCGATTCCTGTGCCTGCTTTTTTACTCAAAATGGTATTGGGAGAAATGGCAGATATGGTTGTAGGAGGGAATAGGGTGTCTTCAGAAAAAATCGAACAGACAGGGTTTAATTTTAAATATCCGTACATTAAAGATGCTTTATTAGATATCTATAAATAATATTTTCACCATTTAACGACATTTTTTTTGGTTTGAGTTGAAAATAATCATCAATTTGCAGTTTAAAGCTTTGGATATGGATAAAATTAAAAGATTGTTTGTTTTCGCCCTTGTATTTTTAGCTGTACACGCCAAGGGGCAAGGGGGCTTGGAATATTATCTTCCCGAAGGTTATACTTACAATCCATCTATTCCTACCCCCGCATCAGTGTTGGGATATCAAGTGGGTGAATGGCATGCAAGCCATGACCAGGTGGTAATGTATATGAAGGCCTTGGCAGCGGCATCAGATAGGATTCAAATTGAGGAATATGAAAGAACCTATGAAAAGCGGCCCTTGCTGTTATTGACCATTACCGCACCGGGTAATTTCCCCAAAATAGAGCAGATCAAGTCCCAAAGACGCAACTTAAGGAGTGCCGAAGCCGCCGCCCCAATCGAATCGATGCCTATTGTGATGTATATGGGACATTCTGTCCATGGCAACGAGCCCAGCGGGGTGAATGCCTCTTTGCTGTCCGCCTATCATTTTGCCGCGGCCAATGAGATAGAAGCTGACTTGGAAAACATGGTTATAATTTTCGACCCGGCGATCAATCCTGACGGCATCAACCGCTTCGCATCCTGGGTAAATTCCCACAAAAGCTATCACATGAACGGCGATCCGAACAACAGGGAGCTGAATGAAGCATGGCCAAGAGGAAGGACCAATCATTATTGGTTTGATCTTAACAGGGACTGGCTACCCGTACAACATCCGGAAAGCCGTGGACGGATCGCCAAAATCCAGGAATGGATGCCCAATATCGTTTTGGATTTCCATGAAATGGGCACCAACGCTACCTTCTTCTTTCAACCTGGAGTTCCCAGCAGAAACCATCCCCTTACGCCTAAAAAGAATTTTGAGCTGACGGAAAAGATAGCCACTTACCATGCCAAGCACCTGGACCAAATAGGATCGCTGTATTACACACAGGAGAGTTATGACGATTTTTACTACGGTAAGGGCTCCACCTATCCCGATGTGCAGGGAGCGGTGGGGATTCTATTTGAGCAAGCCTCTTCGAGAGGCCATCTTCAAGAAAACCAATACGGCACCCTGACTTTTCCCTTTACCATCAAAAACCAGTTCACCACTGCCTTGTCTTCCTTCGAAGCGGCGAGAGATATGCGGGTGGAGATGAACCGTTATATGCAGGATTTTTACAAAGAGGCTATGGCGGAAGCCAATGCGGACCCGAACAATGCCTATATCTTTGGTTCCAAAGATGATGCGGCAAAGGTCTTTCATTTGGCTGACGTCATCCTGCAGCACGACATCCAGCTTTTCAAGTTAAAGCAAGATGTGACCTTGAACGGAGTGGAATTCGAAGCAGATGATTCCTATATCGTGCCACTGAACCAACCTCAGTATAGGTTGGTCAAAGGGATGTTTGAGACGCGGACGCAATTTCAAGACAGTTTATTTTATGATGTCTCCGCTTGGACTTTTCCTATGGCCTTTGACGTCGACTATATGGCGCTAAATAGCAAAATCCTTAATTTGGCGGATGTGGAGGAAGTAAAAGGGCCATTAAAGAAACCTACTGGATCCGTGGTGGGGGCAGAGGGTGCTTATAGTTATGCGTTCGAATGGAAAGAATATTACGCCCCGAAGGCCGCATTTAAATTGATGGATAAGGGCTACATGGTTAGGGTAAGCCACCAACCTTTCCAGAGCGGATCCGGCGTTCAGTTTGGCAGAGGCAGTATATTGGTCGTCAAAGGACAGTCTGATGACAGCGACCAAGAGTTCTACCAAAATTTGAAAGAAATAGCGGCGGAATCGGGGATAACTGTTCATGCCTTGGCCAGTGGCTATACCGGCGGCGTCAATCTGGGCTCCCCAAGCATGGAGGTATTGGAAAAGCCGTCCATAGCCCTATTGGTTGAGGGTGGCGTGCAGAGCAGCGAGGCGGGTGAAATATGGCATTTATTGGACCAGAGGTTCGAGATGCCTGTTACGCTGTTGGCGTTGAGCCAGCTCCAAAGGGCCTCCTTGGAAAGGTACAATGTAATTGTCATGCCCAATGGCAATTATAGCGAACTGGGAAAACAGGGGGCGGAAAAGCTGGATGAATGGGTACGACGAGGCGGAACCTTATTGGCGCGCAGCGGAGCGATGAGCTGGTTGTCCCAAAACAAAATGGCTGACTTTACCTTCAAATCAGGATCTGAGCCGGACAGTGCCGTTCAAAAAGATTATTCCACCTTTACCCAAGACAGGGGTTCAAAAGTCACGGGGGGAGCCATCTTCAATGTCAGATTGGACATCTCCCATCCCATAGGGTATGGATACACCAAGCCGGAATTGGCTACCTTCCGGTCGGGGAACCAATTTTTGCAGCCTTCTTCCAATCCTTACTCCAATCCCATGGTGTACACCGATGCGCCTTTGGCCAGTGGCTATGTACATCCTTACAACCTTGAACAACTTAAAAACACGGGTGCCATTCAAGTAGCCGCCTTAGGAAGTGGGAAAATCATAGGCTACGCAGACAACCCAAACTTTCGGGCCTTTTGGTTTGGTACCAATAAGCTCTTCATGAACGGGATCTTCTTCGGACAGACCATTGACGGGGGGACAGCACGGTAGGCCTGGTAGTACTACGGTATCAAGAACAAAATGCAGGGAGGTGGGACGTCGGGAACCGCAGATCCACCTCCTGCTTCCCTTTCAGAAGCTACAGACCATTAAAAAAAGCCCGTCGATAATTTATAATCCAGACTGAAAGTCTTATTTTGCACGCGATTTAAACTTCTATGCTTCAAAAACTTTTCCCATTAGACAAAAATCACATTTTTAGACAGGCGCAATCGCTCCTCGAAGAACGTCTGCTGGATGAAATGGTGGAGGAATTAAAAAGGGCTTACACCTTGTGGTACAACCCCTTGGGCTTGATGGACGATACCTATATCCAAATATTAGGCAATAGCCTATTTCCCAAAAACCGTATCCGGATAATTTACGAGCAGCTAAGCGGGATCTATCGGTACCAGTATGCAAGCAATCAATTGGAGTTCCTTTTTGATGGCCGCAGCCATTTGGAAAAATACCAGGATGACTGGCAGGAACAACTTGTGCTATGGCTGAAAGAATTGGGGAAACACGAATCCTACGTCAAGAGCATGTTACGGATGACCTTGCTATACGACACGGAAAATCGTGCTGAATTTGCAGAAAATCGCTGCAAAAGCTTTATCAATGATTATTTCGGGGTAAAAATAATTAAGCGGAAGGGGCAACTGAAGATCGCCTAATTATCCTGGAATAGGAGATATCTATCACGGCCATAAGAACTGATTATCTCCTGACCTCAAAATCCTTGTAGCCCCTCCATTCACCTTTCTTAATTATTAGCTCTTTTACCTGCGCATCTTCAGGACCGGCGTGGAGCCAATCCTCCATTTGCTGTATGGTCTGGGATGGTCCCTCGATTTCAGTCAACACAGATCCGTCAGGTTCATTTTGGATCCAACCTGTAATGCCTAACTGTTGTGCTTTGTCCTGAGTGCTTTTCCTAAAGAACACCCCCTGGACTTTCCCTTTGATTTGGATGCGTTTATTTTCTTTCATTTCTGCTGTGTCTAGTTTAGGTTTAAGAAGTAGCGCCTCATCCCTATTCCCTTAAAGCCCTCCCTTACCAGGTTGTGTTTAGCCCATCAAAAATAAGGCCCTCCAATGGATTTTTATTGTCGATGAAGAGGGATAGACATACTCTTGTCAATTATTACAAGCCCTTTATCTGTTTTGATGGGTGTTTTTGCTGTTCTTTCAGCCCTTGATTTTTCCCCTTCAAAGATAAAAACCGCCGTCTCGGCTGTATTAAGCAACGTTTTAGATCCTTCGTGGCTATCACTGTCCCTTACTTTGCCGTTCAAAATGCTAAAAAATTTTATGAAAAAGAGAATCCTAATCACAGTTTTTATGGGTCTTGGCATCTTGGCTTCTGCCCAGGATCCGCCTTTCTTAAAGGAGAGAAAATTCTCCCTGACGGTCAGCATTTTTGCTGAATCAGTAAGCATGCCCCGGTTCGGGAGTATTTTCAGAAATCCCCATCTGGGTGTTCGTGTCGGAACAGAAATGTATTATTCCACGCGAGGAAGCCGCAGGCTACTTCAAACTTTTAACCTTGGTTATTACCATCATAAAGATTTTCAGAACGGCTTTTTTGCCAGCTCGCAATTTGGCTACAGGAAATTTATCCACCATTCATTTGTGGATGTAACGGCAGGAATTGGGTATTTGTTGGTTGATTCTGCCCTTCCCAGATATAAAAAGGCTGGCGATGACTACCAGGCGATTGGCGGCACCTTTGGGCGCATTATGCCTACAATAGGTTTGGGTGTAGGACATCAGTTCGATAGGTTCTCTATCTTTAGTCGATATGAACTTTTTGGTGAAGCGCCTTTCGGTTTCAAAGGCGTTCCCGCTTTGCCACACCAGGCCCTTCATTTAGGAACATGTTTTAACTTCAAATAAATTATCCATGAAAATTACACGCTTATTTTTCGTCGGCGCAATACTCTCATTTGCTTGTACCAATGAAATCATGATTCCTGTCCCGGATTTAGGGGAGAACATCACTTACGATTCTCACCCGAAAAACAGAGAATACCAAAGGCAATTAGCGGAGTATAAAAACGGGACTAATTCCCCCGGTGCGGTTCTAGCGCTGTCGCGCCCGGGCGAGGCACTCTGGATAGGATCCGTGGGAACGTCCAATCTCGCGCACCATACTCCAATGAACACGAATAGTCAGTTCCGTACCGGAAGTGTCACCAAAATGCTCACGGCAGTGGTGATCCTGAAGCTTATGGAACAAGATCGGCTCAGTCTTGAGGACAAGCTGGTAGATCATCTCCCCTTTGTAAAAGGAAGGATCCCAGAAGCCCACAAGATTACCATCCGCCATCTGTTGGCCCATTTGAGCGGCATAGTGGATCCACCCAATGAAAGCCTGAGGTACCAGGCCGATCTCATTGATGACCCTGCAGCAATGTTATCCTTAGGGGTGGAAGATGCCCTTGAAGAGTATGTGTTTGGAAAAGATCTTCATTTTGCTCCGGGTACTGGTTATTCCTACAGCAATACCAATTATTGGCTGTTGGGAATGATTGCGGAACGGACGGCCGGTAACACGCTACAGCAACTTTTGGAGGAGATGATCTTCACACCTTTACAAATGAACAATTCTTATCTTGAAGCAAGGGAGGACAGTAAGGTGGCAAGGGGTTATGCTGACCTCTATCACAATGGCGTACTGATGGATGTCAGCCTATGGGATAGGGCTGAGGGTGATGGTGGAGCCGACGGAGGCTTGATCAGCAAAGCGGAGGATTTATACCTGTTTATGAACGGTTTGTTCAATGGCGAATTGGTGTCCCCAAACACGTTGGAAGACATGAAAAAAATGCAGTGGCCTTCCTGCGACAGTCCCTATTGTGAATATGGACTTGGATTGGAAATCTGGCGTACAGATGCCGGTATTGCCTATGGACACAACGGAGGATTGATCGGGATTGAAGCCAATGTGTTGTATTTTGAAGGTTCAGGTGGAATTTCCATTCTGTATAAAAACAATGGAAACGGCTCGGAGAAAGCCTGGCTAGGCGAATTGATCAAATAGCCAACTGACGGATCGGAAGGAAAAGGGGTTGGCATTTCCTTGGTATTCATCTTATTCTTCCGATCCAGCTTTTAAATGCCGCCGCTTTTTTCTTGCTCACCGTGACTTCTTCCGGAAAGGATGGTTGAATCTCTAAAATTAACTTGCCGGATTGATCGGTTTTAAATTGCTTGATGGCTTTGATGTTGCCCAGCATTTGTCGGTTGATACGGAAAAATGCGGCTGGGTCAAGCAGAAGCTCCAAATTGTCCAATGAGGAGGAAGAGGTGTACTCTTTACCGTTAGATGTTTTGATAAAACTCAGCTCATTTTGTTTATAGATAAAGGCTATATCATTGGTCTGCACAGGCACGGAGGACGTTCCATAGTTGACCACTAGCAGATCCCGATATCCCGAAGACTTTACCAGGTCAGAAGAACTCGCTACCCCGGCTACTGAGGTCTCCAGTTCCCGTACCCGCTGGTTTAGTTCATCGATGGTGTGGGTGTAATATTGTTTGAAGTACATCCCCGTGTAGATCATGTGGATCAAAAGGGTGAAAATAATGGTGAGGGGAAAATCATATACCAATAAATAACCCGTATCAAAGTTGCCCGGCCGCTCGATCAGCACTTCATTCCATATATAGATCATAGAAGCGACTATCGGCACACTGATCAGCAAGGCTGCAGAGGCTTGTATGACGAATCTTTGAAAGTGCAGCTGTATCCAGGAGTAATGTTGATCCAGATAAAAGATCAATCGTCGGTTCGCCTCCCAAGTCAGGGCCACTAACAGGGTATTCCAAGCAAGATCCCCATAATACAGGGGTTGCTTCATCAGCGTGCCGATGGATTCATATTCGCCAAAATGGCGGATAACAAAGCCCATAAAGGGATAGCCGACGATACGAAGCCACTTGTCTTTGTAGCCAATTTTCATTTCTCTTTCCAATTTAAAAAATTTTTTTACCCATTCAAATTGACCAAGCTGGAATAGCAAGTGGTTGAATATCTTTTCTACCTTAGTCTATGCCGCAATTTCCATTCTTGCCATAGTCTATAGATGGCAACTGTCTTTTGTGTTGTATAATGTAGTTGAAGTATTATTTTTGTCCGTATCGTCTGGTAGCAGGGATTAAGCGAAAGTGGGAAGAGATTGTGGATAGCGGTTTAGAATGAAAATAGACATAGCTCACATGAAGAAATCAACGGTACAAGAGATTAAAGAAAGGTTTGACAAGGACGTGGAACGGTTTTCCGACCTCGAGACTGGCCAGGTTTCCACCATAGATGCGAAAATCTCCCTGGAACTTATCACCGAAGCCTCAAAAAGACTCGTTCCTAATGCCCAGAATTTACTGGATATAGGTTGTGGGGCGGGAAATTTTACCTTGATGATGCTGACAAAAATTCCGGGGCTTAGCTGCACCTTGGTAGATATCAGCCAACCTATGCTGGACAAAGCCATCGAAAGGGTGTCCCAACAGGCTGATAGCGAGGTGGAAGCTTTGCAGGGAGACATCCGGGATGTCGGATTAAAGGAGAATCATTTCGACATTATATTAGCAGGTGCAGTCCTTCATCATTTAAGGAATGACAGGGATTGGGAGAAAACCTTTGGCAAGATCTATGGACTGCTCAGGCCCGGAGGTTGTTTTATGATCTCTGATTTGGTTACCCAGGAAAACGAGTTGCTGAACGGATACACCTGGGAGAGATACGGAGACTACCTCGAAGGGCTGAAGGGAAAGGAGTATCGGGAAAATGTATTGGCGTATGTCGCAAAGGAAGATTCGCCAAGGTCGATAAATTACCAGCTGGACCTTATGAGACGGGTAGGTTTTAAAGAGACGGAAATTCTGCATAAAAACATGTGCTTCGGCGTGTTTGGTGGAATAAAATAATCCATCGATAAACCTCCACATGCCTGTCTTTTCGTCAAAATTCCTGTAATTCGCAGCTGGATTATTTTAAACCTATGAAGAAAAAAATCGCATTGGTAACCGGAGGCTTTACGGGAGAAGCTGTAATCTCTTTGAAAAGTGCCGCAGTGGTAGAAAAAAACCTGAATAGAGACTGCTATGAGGTTTATAAAATTATTATTTCAAAGGAAAAATGGTACCACGAAGATGCGCAGGGAGAGGAATTTCCCGTGGACAAGAACGACTTTTCCCTGATGATCAGAGGAGAAAAGGTGAATTTTGATGGCATATTCAACATTCTTCATGGTTCACCTGGGGAAGATGGCAAGTTGGCGGGATATTTCGATATGCTCCAGCTACCCTACACCACCTGTGATCCACTGACCTCCGCCATGACGATGAACAAAGGGTACACCAAGACCATTGTGGAGGATATAGAACACCTGCATGTGGCCAAATCCGTCCAGCTGTTCGACAACCATCGCGAGCATAGAGACCAAATCTTACAGAATTTGAAATTGCCCTACTTTGTCAAGCCAAATAACGGAGGAAGCAGTATAGGGATGAGCAAAGTCAAGTCAGCCGATGAACTTGAAGCTGCCTTGGAGATTGCCTTCAAGGAAGACAAGCAGGTATTGGTTGAGGAATTTGTGGTGGGCAGGGAATTTTCGATTGGGGCTTACCGGGTAGGAGGAAAAACCACGGTTCTTCCCGCCACGGAGATCGTCAGCTCCAAGGAGTTTTTTGACTTCGAAGCCAAATATACTCCCGGGATCACAGAAGAGATCACGCCGGGGAGAATGACTGATGAGGAAGTCCTTAGGGTTAACAAAATCGTAGCGGCAGTTTATGAGAAATTGAACTGCAAGGGAGCTGTACGGGTTGATTATTTTCTGGAAGCAGATACTTCTGATTTTTATTTTATAGAAATAAACACCGTACCAGGCCAAACGGAAACCAGCCTCATTTCCCAACAAGTCAGGGCGATAGGCATGACCATAGAGGAATTTTATAGTCAGTTGATTGAGGAAATGTTTTGATGGGGGAGGGAGTTGGAAGAAGTAAGCAGGAAGTCGGAAGACCGAACAAGTCCTGAGGGGTGTCCTCTGTGGTCAGTCGACTGTGGACTTATTTGCTCTTAAGTCCCATATCTCCATCTAACAGCTAATAGGCCCTATTACAAGTATCATGTCCCAATTCTCGAAAGAAAAAAATGCAATCACCATAAAAAAGTTGGCCAAGGATCTCGGCTTTGACTTTTGTGGTATTGCCAAGGCGGAGTTTCTAGAGGAGGAGGCTCCCCGGCTGGAGGCATGGCTCCGGAATAACTACCAAGGAAAAATGGCTTACCTGGAAAACCATTTTGACAAACGGCTGGATCCTACAAAATTGGTCGAAGGGGCGAAGACAGTGGTCAGTTTGGCTTACAATTACTATCCGGAACAAGAACTTCCCCATGAAGCAGGTGACTATAAAATAGCCAAATATGCCTATGGCAAAGATTATCATTTTGTGATCAAAGATAAACTGAATACTTTTTTGCAGTTACTTAAAGACGAGGTAGGCGATGTCGCAGGAAGGGCATTTGTAGATTCAGCGCCGGTGATGGAAAGGCAATGGGCAAAAAAGGCAGGCATAGGTTGGACCGGAAAAAACAGCCTACTGCTGAACAAAAAGTCAGGAAGTTTTTTCTTTCTTGCAGAACTTATTATTGATCTGGAGGTGGAGCCTGACCTGCCTGCCGCACGGGATTATTGTGGTACCTGTACCCGTTGTATTGATGCCTGTCCGACTGATGCCATTGTCCAGCCGGGGGTGGTGGATGGCTCCAGGTGTATTTCCTATTTTACCATAGAGCTCAAAGAGGAGCTTCCTGCTTCAGTAAAAGGTAAATTTGAGAACTGGGCTTTTGGCTGCGATATCTGCCAGGATGTATGTCCCTGGAACAGATTTGCACAACCGCATTCCGAGCCCGAATTTCATCCCCATCCAGACTTGAAGCTAATGGACAAGAAAGATTGGGAAGAAATCACCGCGGAGACCTTTAACAAAGTATTCCAAAAATCTGCTTTGAAAAGAACCAAGCTGGAAGGCCTCAAAAGGAATATCCGGTTTCTCAAAGACTCCCCTATCTAACGCTTAGGCTGAGATGGGTATTTCCCATGAGATTCATTTCAAGGCCGTTCCCACCATACGGCTTTTTATAAAACCCATGATCTTCTTTCTGAGTTGTGTGGGGTAGTGTCTTTCTCCGCTAAAGATCCCTACAAGGATTTCGCAGCCTGCCTGACCATATTGGTCCAGAAGAAGGTTCCTGATATTCTTATTGTTGTAGAAAAGCTTAGAGGCAAATTGTGCGGTCTTGAGACCAGGCAAAAGATCCTTTTCCAGCGCCGTTTGGTAGCGCTCCATCGCTTCCGTGGGGAGGTCGAAATATTCGGAAATGGTTTTACCTGCCAAAGTACCGCTAAGAATAGCATTGGAAATTCCTTCGGCCGTGAGTGGGTCTGCCAAACCTGCGGCATCCCCTGTGAGAAAAATACCCTTCCGGGCAAGAGAACCTGATCGGGGGGAAATGGGTATTTGATAGCCATGGGCTTCTTCCTTGATGACCTCCGATATCCCCAGTGATTGAAGGTATTCGAGATAGTAAGCCTTCATATTGACCTTTCTTTTTTTGAAAATGCCGACGCCGATGGATAAATGATTGCCTTTGGGAAAGCACCAACCGTAGCCGTTGGGAATTACATCTACATCAAAGCGAACGGATTTAGCCAAAAGATCAAAAGATGCCTGATCTACCTCCACTTCGTATTCCAAGGCGGGGATAAGATTCCTGTCTTCTTTCCAGCCCGCCATTTTAGCGGTAGGGCTGAATACCCCATCAGCAGCGATTACATAGCGGGTCTGGATAAGGCCCTTCGATGTTGTTAAGATCAAGGGAGTGGAAAAGTCAATATCCAGCAATTGACAATCTTCCAATACGGAGACCCCACGTTCCTTTGCTTTCTGCACTAAAAATTGGTCGAATTTATCCCGCATTACCATCGATACAATTGGGTAAGGCCGGGTGGATTCAAAACGATAGGGGTGGTTGTTAAAAGCTACTTCTACTGACTGAAACTCACAGTCCACCACTGATGAAATGTCAAACGGCAACATTTTTCTGCCCCGGTATACCAAACCGCCTCCACAGGTCTTGTATCGTGGCAAGGTTTCCTTTTCCAGGATGGCTACCGAATGACCATTCTTCGCCGCTTCGTAGGCGGCCATGGCGCCAGATGGGCCGGAGCCCACCACGATAACATCATAATATTTCATTGGACAGATGAACCAAAATAAAAACCATATTTACACTCCATTAATCGGGGGAAATTTCATTAATCATCAAAAATCTAATGAAGCTTTCTTAAATCCTAATGTTGGTCTTAAAAAAAACGGTAGAGGATGCACCTATAGGCGCTGTAGTGAATGGCTTGGAAAGCGATATATATTTGATATTTCGCCACGAGGCCATGAGCAAAATGACACCTGCCGGTCCTCGCGGACTTCGGATACTGAAGAAGTATAAGCTTACAAATCCTTGTGGATGATTAACTTTGGAAGCGAAATTATCTGAGCGCGCAGACTTTTAACGCGTCGGGTTGTTTCTTCGTTGCCCCGGATCCACGTTCTGGCCATAGGAGGATTCAATGAAAGTACAATAGACCTCAGTACAAGGGAAATCTTTTCCGGCAGAAATTATCTCTGAGAAAAATGCGGACCAGATGGTGTAATAAAGCGATGTTGGTCACCGGCGGTCCCTGTTGTCTATAAAAAAGCCCCTTGTCGGGGCTTCGTTCTTCTCAGACCGGTACCTGTAAAAAATGTTTGTTGAGTACCGACTCGTATGATTTTGCAAATGTCTTGTAACACCAATCCTTAAATTCCTGGACTTCTGAGGGAATCAATAGATTCAATCCTTTCTGGAGCTCTTTCTCGAAAAGCTTTTTGTCAAAACTCACCTTAAGTAGAATGACTTTAACATATTCCATCATAGCTGTTGTTGTTTAAGTTGGTTAAAAATATTAAGTAAAAGATTAAACGCCGCCGCCCTACATTTGTTGCGTTTAAAATATCCTTGTTAATTTGCAGTTATTAAGTAGTGAACCTATTCATGAAAAAAACGGAAATCACCTGTCTCCTAGTATCACTCTTGTCTTTTTTCTCCTCCTGGGCCATGGCCCAAGACGTACGGATAGAACTGGGACCTGATGAGGTGGCCCTGAACGAGACCTTTAATATTAAGGTCACAGTTTCAGATGAGAAGATAAAGTCTTACGACCAATTCCCGGAGATTCCCGGCTTTCAGAAACAGGGCCTTTCCCAGAGTTCGTCCATGAATGTCATCAATGGACAGATGAGCAGCACCAACAGCATCATCCAATATTACAAGCCTTTGAGGAAGGGCCAATATACCTTGGGGAATTTCTCCCTTGACATCAACGGCAATTCGGTGAGCTCCCCGGGTAAGACCATCACCGTAGTGGATAACCGGCAAAGCCAAAGAAGCAGAAGCAACGATCCTTTTGATGATTTTTTTGGCGGGGTTGAGGAAGAGCCAGAGTATGTGGAAATCGAAGATGATGCCTTCTTTTCTCTGACCGTGGATAAGGAAGAAGTATATGTAGGAGAAGGTTTCAACGTTGTTTTGGCCTTTTACATGTCTGAAGACAACCAAGCGCCATTCAATTTTCATGAGCCGGGTCGGCAACTGGAAAACATCATCAAAAAGATAAAGCCTACCAATGCCTGGGAGGAGAATTTCAATATTACCAATATCCAACCGGAGAGAGTAGAAATCAATGGCAAGGGCTGGACGCGGTTCAAAGTGTACGAATCGACTTTTTATCCTTTTTCGGAGGGAAGCGTCAACATCCCCAGCATTCCCTGGGAAATGATCAAGTATAGGATAGCGAAGAATCCCACTTTCTTTGGCAACAACAGACAGGAGGATTTCAAGACATTTTATTCGGCGGCCCGTAATATCGCCGTCAAGCCCCTTCCTCCCCATCCTTTGAAAAGCGAGGTCAGCGTTGGGGAATACGAGCTAAGGGAAAACTTTGATCAAAAAGATGTTGCGACCGGTGAGGGGATTTCCTATAGCTTTGGGATCGTAGGGGAAGGCAACATCAACTCCATCAAACCTCCCAGGAGAATGGCTGAGCAGAAGCTGAATTCTTTTAACCCGAATGAAAGACAGCAGATTAATAGGGGAAGGGGCAAAGTAACTGGACTGAAGGAATACAATTACTACATTACGGTCAACGAGCCTGGACAGGTAAATCTAAAGGATCATTTTGAGTGGATATTTTTCAATCCAAAATTGGCGGTGTACGATACACTCCGTCCCCAGGCAGTTTTGAATGTGGTCGGGGAGAACAAAGTAAACCAAGCCATATCCTCTTCCCGGTTAGGCGGAATCTATGATTTAATAGAAGTAGAGGATAATACGCTTTTAAACGAGCGATATAAGTATTATTTTTCCGCCTTCATAAATATCCTGCTATTGGGCAGTGTTATTTTGCTGGGCATTTTGATGATTAAAAGGAGGTAATGGGTAATTCATTTGGTAGAGTATTTAGAATAAGCACCTTTGGCGAGTCACATGGCAGAGGATTGGGAGTAATAATAGATGGTTGCCCGGCAGGATTGGCTATTGATGAAGAATTTATAAGGAAAGAACTTCAAAGAAGGAAGCCAGGCCAGTCCAAGATCACTACCCAAAGAAAGGAAGAAGATGAATTCCAGATACTTTCGGGAATTTTTGAAGGTAAAAGCACCGGAACACCTATTGCCCTGGTCATTTTAAACACCGACCAAAAGAGCAAGGATTACACCCATATTGCGGATAAATTCCGTCCATCCCACGCCGACTACACCTATTTTGAAAAATACGGCATCCGGGATTACCGTGGAGGGGGAAGGAGCAGCGCTAGGGAAACCGCCGCACGCGTGGCGGCAGGCGCCATTGCCAAGATGCTGCTGGCCCATTATGGCATCCGTATCAATGCCTACGTAAGCCAGGTAGGCGATCTTTCTTTGAACAAGCCCTATCAGGAGTTGGATTTCGAAGAAACGGAAAAAAATATCGTCAGGTGTCCCGATCCTGTCATGGCAGAGCAGATGATCGATTTCATCGATGAAGTGCGCAAAGACCGTGACACCGTCGGTGGGATCGTCAGTTGCGTGGCCCATCATGTACCTCCGGGGTTGGGAGAGCCGGTTTTTGATAAGCTTCACGCGGATCTCGGGAAGGCGATGCTCAGCATCAATGCCGTCAAAGGATTTGAATACGGAAGTGGCTTTGAGGGAGTAGCCATGAGGGGATCCGAGCACAACGACCTCTTTTATCAGGAAGAGGGGAAGATAAAAACCAAAACCAACTATTCCGGCGGTATTCAGGGGGGGATCTCCAACGGCGAAGACATATACTTCAGGGTAGCCTTCAAGCCGGTAGCCACGATCATGCAGGATCAGGAAAGTATCAATGAAGCGGGGGAAACGACTACGGTATCCGGCAAAGGCCGACATGATCCCTGCGTAGTGCCGCGGGCGGTCCCTATCGTCGAAGCCATGTGTGCCTTGGTTTTGGCGGACTATCTGCTCTTGAGCCGCCTCAGCAAACTATAACTTACACTTTAACCACTACCCTATGTTGAAAAGAATACCCCTGCACACACAAATCATTGTTGGCCTGGTGCTTGGGCTGATATTTGGTTTGGTGGTAATCAAAACCAATATTTCTCCTGATTTTACCGTTAACTATATTAAACCTATAGGCACCATCTTTATTAATTCCTTAAAGATGATTGCTGTTCCTCTGGTACTTGCGTCCCTGATCGTGGGGGTGTCAAATCTGGGAGATATTTCAAAACTGAGTAGGATAGGGGGAAAGACGATCATTGCCTATATGGTTACCACCGTTATTGCGGTGACAGTGGGGTTGTTTTTGGTTAATATTTTTAAACCTGGGAAAAGTCTTCCTGCAGAAACGCGGGAAAATTTGATGGCCTTATATGATGATGCTGCAGGATCCACGGCTTCACAGGCAGAAATCCTTCAGCAACAGAGCCCTCTACAACCTGTGGTGGACATGGTTCCTGAAAATGTTTTCCTTGCTGCCAGCCAAAACAGCAGCATGCTTCAAGTCGTGTTTTTTGCTATTCTGGTAGGTATTGCACTTTTGCAAATTCCGAAAGAAAAAGCTTCCCCCGTAGTAGCTTTTTTCGATGGGTTAAATGATGTGATCATCCAAATCGTCGGATACATCATGCTTATTGCCCCCTACGGTGTTTTTGCTTTAATGGCTTCTTTGATAGTGGAAATCGCAGGGGATAATCCTGACAATGCAGTTACTTTGCTACTGGCCTTGTTGAAATATAGTTTGGTGGTGTTAGGGGGATTGATTTTTATTACTGTAGCTATTTATCCCTCCATTTTGAAATTATTCACTAAGATAAGATATGTGGATTTTTTCGCCGCCATCAGGCCTGCCCAGCTGTTGGCCTTCACCACAAGTTCAAGTTCCGCCACCCTTCCCGTTACCATGAAGCAGGTAGAAGAGGAGTTGGGGGTTTCAGAAGAGGTCAGCAGTTTTGTACTTCCCCTAGGGGCCACCATTAATATGGATGGAACAAGCTTGTATCAGGGTGTAGCAGCGGTGTTTATTGCTCAGGCATTGGGGATGGAACTTACTCTCACGCAGCAATTGACTATTGTATTGACGGCAACTTTGGCATCTATAGGATCTGCCGGGGTACCGGGAGCCGGCCTGATCATGTTGATTATCGTATTGGAATCAATAGGCGTACCTGCTACGGGGATTGCCTTGATCATCGCACCGGATAGGATTCTGGATATGTTTAGGACAGTGGTGAATGTGACGGGTGACGCCACAGTATGCGCCGTCGTGGCTTCTACTGAAGGCGAACTCCCTGATGGCCTGATCAGAAAATCCAATCCCCTTACTCCCAATGATTAAGCAACAGCAACATGAAATACGTAGGTTTTTTCCTTCTGTTCTTTCTTGCCACCACTTTGGGTGTTCTCTCCCAAGAAACAAATGACTGGACATGGGGAGGCCCTATAGATCCTTTGCAGGAAAAAATAACCATTAAACATTACCAACTCGACCTCGAATTCACTCCTGAAAAACAATGGATTCAAGGTTCCGTCAAAGTGAGCTTCGACTGCGGGCAAAAACTTGACACGCTTCGATTGAACCTTATCGCTTCCTATGAGGTGAGGAAAGTGGAAATCTACCAGGATGAACCTGTGGAGTTCAGACATTTTGGAGATACCTTGGATATATTTGTCCCCAATGGTTGCGCCGAACAGGCAACCATTTATTATCAGGGAAAAACACCAATTGCCAGCAACCCGCCTTGGACAGGAGGCTTTACCTGGACCACGGACAGTAGGGGCAACCATTGGATGGGACTTTCCTCCCAAAATGAAGGCGCAAAAATTTTTATGCCCTGCCTTGATCATCCTTCCAGCGAGCCGTACGAAGGTATCGACCTGTATCTGACCGCTCCTTCACCTTATTTTGTGGCAGCTAATGGTGTTTTGGCTGGGGAAAAAAAGGAGGGCGATAAGACTACCTACCATTGGACTACCGATTATCCCATCAACAATTACAACATCAATTTCACCTTGGGGATCTTTCATGAAGAAAAAAAAATGTTCAGATCCGTTTCCGGGGACGACATACCTATGGTGGTGTATGTGTTAGCCGAAAATAAAGATAAAGCACCTATGCTATTGTCCGTGCTGGAGAACAGCACCAGGACACACGAAAAATATTTTGGCGCCTTTCCCTTTCCCAAAGACAAAGTGGCGGTGGTCGAAACGCCTTATCTGGGAATGGAGCACCAGACCATTAACGGCTATGGCAACAACTACCAATTTGTGCGCATGGGGAAAGTGCAGCATGATTGGCTGCTTCACCACGAACTGGGGCACGAGTGGTGGGGAAATAAAGTATCGGTCGCTGATTGGGCGGATTTTTGGATCCATGAAGGGATTTGCACCTATGGGGACTGGCTCTTTTATCTGGAGCATGGCGGGGAAGAGGCTTATAGGGAAAAAGTACAAAGCATGCAAAAGACCATTCAGAACAAAAGCCCCATTGCATTGGCCAAAGACGCTACCTCCGATGAAGCTTATCATCTGGACATTTACTACAAAGGGGCTTATATCATGCATTCTTTAAGGTTTATCCTTGGTGATGAAGTCTTGTTCCCGCTGCTCAAAGCTTTCTTGTCAGATGAAAAGTACATTTACAGCAACTTGGTGAAGACTAAAGACTTTACGGACTTTGTCCAGCAGTACAGCTCTACCAATTTGGATGGCTTTTTCCAGCTTTACCTGTACACAGCGGAGCTTCCTAAGGTCAAAATCCAGAAAAAGAGAGGCAACCGTTATGCCGTAAGCATCAAAAACATCGACTTTGCCCTTCCCATGAACATACACACTTCGGAAGGCATCCAAAGGCTGGAGATTTCCTCCCAACCAATCCTTGTCCAAAGCACGTCTCCCATCCAGGTGGATCCGGAGGATTGGTACCTTAAACAACCATAATATATAGCCGTGACTGCTCTACTGATCCATATTGTTGCCGCCATTTTATGGATTGTCATCGGTACCTCCCGGTTAAAAATCAACCCCCTGATCTGCTTGGTCTCCGCGTCAATTTGGGTGGGCTTGGCGGCAGGATTAGATTTTTTAGAAGCTTTGGGAGAATTTAGCAAAGGCTTTGGCACCCTTATCGGCCAGATCGGCTTAATTATTATTTTAGGATGCGTGTTGGGAGTGGTTTTGGAAAGGAGCCGGGCGGCATTTGTTCTGGCGCAGGTCATCTGGCAGTATCTGGGTCGAAAAATCCCCGCCGTAAGCACCGCTCTGATGGGATACCTGGTGGGTATTCCTGTTTTCTGTGATTCGGGATTTATCCTTCTCAATCCTATTGGAAAGAACCTGGCCAAAACCTCAGGTATTTCCCCTTTGACCTTTAGCCTTTCGCTGGCAGGAGGGCTTTATTTATCCCATATCCTGATTCCTCCTACCCCGGGACCGTTGGCAGTAGCAGGGATATTCAAGATGGAGCAGCACCTGGGGCTGATCCTTCTGATTGGATTGTTGGTCTCTTTCCCTGTTTTTTTTGTTGTTGCTTGGTGGGCCAACCGGTTCAAAGGACAATTTCCTTCGGAAGCGAGCAAAGAGGAGGAAATAACCGTGAAGGAGGGAAAAAGTCCTTCGGCGCTGATCCCGGCCTTGGTGATTTTGCTGCCCTTGATATTGATCACTTTAGGCAACCTCACCCGCTTTGTGGATCAGCCCCAAGTAGTCCAGTTACTGCAGGTATTGGGCAATCCGGTGGTTGCCATTTCTATAGGTTTATCCATTGGCCTGTTGTTTTTGAAAGATTGGCAGACAGGTGACTATTTAGCCGGCACCGCTTTTAAATCCGGAATCGAATCCGCAGGTCCGATTTTGATCTTAACGGGAGCGGGAGCAGGGTTTGGGGCAATTTTACGGCAGGCCAATCTTGAACAAATATTTCAGGATCGGGGCATAGCAGAAGGGGCAGGCGGGGTTTATTGGATCCTGCTGGGTTTTGCCTTGACAGCGTTTCTAAAAACCGCCCAGGGTAGCAGTACATCAGCCATGATTATCGGTGCCTCGATTGTCTTGTCCGTCATTCCTGTTGGGTTGTTGGACAAGACCCTATTTGGCGTATTGATTATATCCTCCATTGGTGCGGGAGCGATGGCGGTGTCCCATGCCAATGATTCCTATTTTTGGATCATCAAGGAATTCACCGGGCTTACCGTAAAGGAAGCCCTAAAAAGCTTCAGCTTGCTTAGCGTTTTGATGTCCATCACCGCGCTGTTGACTATTTTACTGATTTATTGGGTGGCAGTTTGAGGTGGGATTTAGCGGCTTGATTAGGAAGTTGTTGGGGTGGAGGGCAATTAATGTTCGTTCGGCCGGCCTTCTCTGAAATATTTGTATTATTTTTGATCTATAAAACGAAGTTTTTGTGGTTTTCTGAACTATAAACAACAGTCCTATGGGTCGTGTATTTTTAATTAGCGTACTGCTTTTGATCTCCAACTTGTCGATAGGCCAAACAAAAAGCTTTTTGGACAAACCCTATTTAGAAACCACCGCCAGTGCTGACACCCTTGTCCAGCCCGATGTCATTTATTTGGCAATTTTAATCCGGGAAAAAGACGAGCGAAACAAAACTTCTGTAGAGGCGATGGAAGCTAAAATGATTGAAAAGTTGGTGTCTCTCGGAATAGACCTAAAAGAACAACTGACTTTATCGGACTTGGCCAGCAATTTCAAAAAGTACCTCTTGAAGCAACAGGACATTTTTAAAAGACAAGGCTTACAGTTTAAAGGTATATGATTCGAAAACTGCGGGTAGGGTGTTGGTGGAGTTGGAGCAGGTCGGTATATCTAATGTCAGTCTGGACAAAACAGAATATCTAAAGATGGATGATCTGAAACTACGGCTAAAATCGATGGCGGTGGAGAAGGCCAAACTGCAGGCTGAATTTTTGGTGAAACCCTTGGGCCAGAAAATAGGCAAGGCAATTCTTATTACAGATACTTACTATGGACATTTTGATGGCTTTAGTGGCAGTTTGAACGAGGTGGTTGTCGTTGGATATTCCGATAAAGCGAAACAGGAGTACGAGCCGCCGGCCATTGAATTTAAACCCATTAGGGTTCAAAGTGAAGTTTCCATCAAATTTGAAATTGAATAAGCAGCGCCTATTAAAATTTTTATAGAGCTTGTCTTATCCTAAATCGTAGATAAAATGACTGTTAAGGCATACAATAGCGACTATCACTTAATTTTAAAGCGCTATCAATACCTGATCGGTTACTCGCTCCTCAAACTCTCCACCGGATTCGCCACCGCCGCCCTGATCGCCTGAAAGCTCACCGTCAGTAGAGCGATTGCCACAGCGACCACCCCTGCCATTCCAAACATCCACCACTCGATATCGATGCGGTAGGCAAAGTCGGCGAGCCAGCGGTTCATGGCATACCAGGCAATGGGAGAGGCGATGAGAACAGCCAACAGCACCAGTTTTATATAATCTTTCGATAATAATCCTACGATGACTGCCCCCGAAGCTCCCATTACTTTTCGGATACCGATTTCTTTCGTGCGTTGTAGAACAGAGACAGTGACCATTCCCAAAAGACCTAAGCAGGAAAGCAGCATACTGAGTCCCCCAAAAGTCATACTTAGCATCAAAGCCTTCCGGTCATCTTTATATAACCGGTCGAATTCCTCATTTAAAAAAGTATATTCAAAGGGGTGACCGGGAGTAAGTTCCTGCCATATTTCCCTAGCGTGATCCAGGGCCTGGGGCACCCTGCCCGCATTAACCTTAACCAAATAGGAAGAAGCTCCAAAATGGTCAATACTAAACACTATTGGGTCAATTGTTTCATGTAAACTCTTGTGATGGTAGTCCTTGACCACCCCGATAACATTACCTCTTTGCTCAGACCCTGTCTGATTAGAAACAGTAGAAAATGAGGTTCCCACTACAGGCTCCTGAAGTCCGAAAATCTTAACAGCGGTCTCATTAATAATAAAATTGTAACTGTCTGCTTCATTTTCCTTATCAAACCACCGACCCGATACCAGTGTCAGGTTTGCTAATTCAGCATAATCTTCATCCGCCCAAATCATGACTGCATCAATAGGTTCTTGTGGGTCGGGGTAACCTGACCAGGAAATACTGACAGGCTGTTTCCTTTTGTCATCCAATATAGAGACGCCGTTAACTTGAGAAACAGCTTGGATGGCACTACTTGAAAGCAAACTTGTTTTGACGCTATTCACCCTGGACCTGCAGCTGTGTTTTGCCTCTTCATCGTTCCAATCAAACCCAATTGGAAGGGGAACATGTAATCCAAATACCTGATTCTTTTGGTAACTTTGGGTTTGTTGCTGTATAAAGGCAAATTGATGGTGGATCGTAACGACTCCCACAAGCATTACAACCGTAAAAACAAGTTGGGCTGTTACTAAGGCCTTCCGGAAACCCTGGCGACTGATGCCTGTCAACATCTGGTTTTTTAGCAACCCAATCGGTTTTAACGCCGTCAAGACCAATGCCGGATAGATACCTGTCAAGACGAGTACCAGTGCTACTACCCCAAAGATTAGTGCGATAAATTGACTATCAAGCAGGTTAAATATAAGATTTCTTTCTACAAACACATTGAAATCCGGAAGAATCAACAGCACCAACAGTAAAGTTACCGCAGTGGTCATCATGATGGACAGGAATGTTTCCACCATTACTTGGACAAATAATTGATACTTTGAGGCACCTACAATTTTGCGAATCCCGATTTCCTTTATTCGGGAACCGATATTGGCTATTGACAAGTTGACGAAGTTGACGCTGGCTACCGCAAGCAGATAAACAGCAAGAATTGTGAAAACCCAAAGATTACGGATATTTCCATGCTGAATGATTTGATCCAGGAGTTCCGTTTCAAAATGTAAATCGGTCAGGGCAGCCAACTGGGTTTTTCTGGGCGAAGTTGCCATCCATTTCGGGCGATTACTGGCAATGATTTGATCTATTTTTTTTTCCGCTTCCTCAATGGATGCGCCTGTGTATAGTTTTACAAACAAAAGTTGGGTGTAAGAACCCCAATGTTTTGTTGAACCTTCGTTCTCTTCCTTTTTTTCGTTGTAAATGGAATTTGAAATTAGGACATCCTGATGGAAAGAGGAGTTGGCCGGAATGTCCTCAATGATTGCAGCTATAACATAGGAAATAGAATCGATATAGAGTGTTTGTTCCAAGTGGTGGGCATCTCCAAAATACTTGTTTGCTTTGGACCGTGTTAGGACAACAGAACGGGGATTATTAAAGAAATAGTCCAAGCTTCCCTGATGAACTTTATAATCGAACATGTCGATCCAGTCTTTTCCTACAATTAAGGCATTCGATTCTTTGAATTGGTGACCATTGATTTCGAAAACCATTCTCCCAGAGTTGATTCCGGCCATTGCCAATTGTTCTACTTCAGGAACCTTGTCTTGGATGGCCTCAAAAGCTGGGTAGGACGAAAACCCTTTAAATAAGTATTCAGCTTTAACCGTGTCGTAATCGGTTCTTAAATAAATCCGATCCGCATCTGGATAGTAATTATCATAGCGTAGCTCATTTTGACTCCAAAGAAGAATAAGAATAGCCGCTGTCATGGCAATGGACATTCCTCCTAGCTGTATCCATGCGCTTCCCTTTTTTTGCCAAAGATTCCTCCAGGCGATTTTTAGGTAATTTTTCCACATCGTGTAGGTATTTAGATTTGAATAAGAGATATGAAATTTGACACATTTCTATTTAGCATTTATTTGACAGCTCTTCTTCTGTTTCTTTCTTACCACTTCAGTAATTTTAAATCTTACCACTTCAGTAATTTTAAACCTTGACCAAAGGAAATTCTTGATGATCCAGTTTGGGCTTAAAGTTTCAACTTTAGGGGCTAAGTCTTGAAGTTTGGTATAACGGAGCCTTTCCAGATTCCAGTGGAGACTTGTATAAAACCGAACTCCTTCCAGCTTCAGACTCCCCAGCTTCCAACTTTCTAATTCATATATGAAACCTCTCCCGAATATTCTCCGTCACCACCTTGCCGTCAAAGAGGTTGATGATGCGATGGGCATAATTGGCGTCATGGGGAGAGTGGGTCACCATGACGATGGTCGTTCCTTCGTTGTTGAGTTCTTCCAAGAGGCGCATGACTTCTTCCCCATTGGCGGAATCCAGGTTACCGGTAGGCTCATCGGCCAAGATCACCGAAGGCTTCGCGACGATGGCACGGGCAATGGCCACCCGTTGTTGCTGTCCGCCGGAGAGCTGCTGGGGGAAGTGGTCCTTCCGGTGCATGATGTTCATGCGGGTCAGGACGGCTTCTACCTTTTTCTTCCGCTCATCGGCCGGAACTTTCAGGTACAGAAGCGGCAGTTCCACATTTTCGTAACAGGTGAGCTCGTCGATCAGGTTAAAACTTTGGAAGACGAAACCGATATTCCCTTTTCGCAGCTGCGACCTTTGTCTTTCGGAAAATTTGGCCACTTCTTTTTCCAAGAAGTAGTATTCCCCTCCATCGGGATTGTCCAGCAATCCGATAATATTAAGTAGGGTGGACTTCCCGCATCCTGAAGGGCCCATGATGGCCACAAATTCTCCCTGCTGGATTTCGATGTGGATATCGTCCAAAGCAGTGGTTTCCACTTCTTCGGTGGTGTAGAGTTTTTTGAGATTGACGGTTTTGATGATGGGGGGCATGGCGAGTTGGTGTTTTGTGTATGTTTATTAAAAGACGGAAGACCGGAGACCGGAGATGGCAAATAGTGAGACTTGGTTTCAGGTACTCCGGCTGTTGTACCTCAGCTTGTTTTCATTGGTCAGTTACTTTGTTTTTAAACGCGATCGTCGTGCTCATCAAGTCAATTTCTTCTTTTTTGCATAAACAGGTGTTCATTGAAGGACGGATGATCGAAGACTGGAGACCGAAGTCCTGTCGATGAGCCAATCTGATCAATTAGCGTAGCGGTCATTTTATGTTATTTTTAAAGGCGATCATCATATTCATTAGGTTAAAAGCTTCGTCGTATTGCTTTATGAATTCTTTTTCCGGTATATAATTTCATCTCTTTGCCTTATGAAGACATGTCAGCACTTCTGCTAATGATCTTATCGCATAGCCGACAAACTTCTTTTGTTCTAAATTGGATTGCGCAATGGCTCCTTCAGAGATATTTAGCGCAATAGAGTCCGCAGCTCTCCGGATTTGAGACGACAGATTATAGATTTCCTCCTTTGGAAATTTATGAGCAATAACATTAACGTCCTCTCCGAAGGCCATGGCCCTTTGCCAAATAGCCAGTTTTTCGAACTTAAATTTCATGAGCCGTTGGTTCTCCATATTCTTTAATTCCCGAAAAATCCATGACTCTTCAATAATGCGATCCTCTATATTTCAAGATTACGATACTTTCCTCCAGAAAGATCCGCAAATATCTTTTCCCGCGTCCATTAGGGTTGCTTACTTAAAATGCTCACTCCCGTCATGGGGCTTCTGGCATCCGACATCCGACCCTCTCCTGTGCCTCCAGCCATCATCTTAGGGCCGCACTTCTGTCTCCGGTCTTCTGTCTCACATCCGTCATCCAACATCTCCCCTCTCTACCTCACCACCAACACTTCGTTCTTTCCGAAATTCTCGTAGCCGGAGACTATCACCCGGTCACCGGGTTCAAGGCCTTCGAGTACTTCGTAGAATTCAGGGTTTTTGCGGCCCAGGCGGATCTCCCGTTTATAGGCTTTGTCGCCTGCCTCATTGAGGACAAACACCCAGTTCCCGCCGGTATCTTTATAGAAGCCTCCGGTCGGCAACAACAAGGTCTGCTCGCTATCGCCCAACTCCAGACGGATCCTAACCGTCTGCCCGCGCCGCGCACCGGACGGGGCTTCAGAGACAAATACCATATCCACCTCAAACCGCCCATTGGCAATATTGGGATAGATTTTATCCACCTCTACCTCGTAACTGTTGCCGGATAAGCTGAAAGTGCCTTTCAGCCCAATGCCCACCCTCGGAAGATAAAGTTCATCAATGGGCACCCGAACTTTGAACCTGTCCAAAATATCGATTTGGCCGTAGCGCTCCCCGCCGTTGATGGATTGGCCGATTTCAATCTTCTCCATGGCCAACTGTCCCCTGATCGGAGCCCGAATCACAAGATTATCCAAGATACGGCCTACGCCGTCAAGGGACAGCTGCATGCGTTGCTCGGACTGATAAAGCTGGTTCATCTGAATGGATCTGGCAATGGAGTCGTTTCTGTAGGAGGCATAAGTAAGCTGCTTCCGCTTGAGGTTGTAGTCGTATTCCTCTTTGATCTCCTCCAATTCCCGATCGGAAACCAGCTTCTTATCGTGTAACTCTTTATACCGGGAATACTGCGGTTTTAACAGGCTGATTTGGTATTCAATTTCCGCCAGCTGCCCCTGCTGGCTCAGGTCATTTTGATCCAGCAACAGGCGGGTTTGCCGAAGGTTGTTGATCTGCTCGTAAAGCATGGTTTCTCTTTGCATTACATCCAATTGGAGGTTGGAGTTGGTCAAGATAAGCAAGGTGTCTCCTTTTTCTACCAACGCCCCTGATTCCCGTACGACTTCCTGAATAATCCCACCTTCGATGGCATCCAGATAAAAGGTCTCCGCAGGCTCCATATTGCCAGACACGGGGATATAATCCGTGAATTCCCCTTGATTTACGGTGGCGACAGAAATTCTTTCTTTATCCACATTTAAGGAAGAGCGGTTGTCGGCGAATAAAAACTGGAAGGCCACAAAGCTGAGCAAGGCGATACCGCCCGTCAGCAGGACGATGAATTTGGGGGTCCAGGTTTTCTTTTCTAATTTTCTATCCATGATTGAAATGCAAATACCCCTTTTTTGGGGTAGGTTGGGTTTTGCCAATAATATGCCACCAAAAAAGCCCTTTCTACTCCCAGTACAGGCATTTTTAAAATGTTTGAGCGGATCATGCGAACGATTTCGTCCGCAGGCGGTCAAAACAATGCCAATTTTTTCGTTATTTTTATTTGATTCAATGGAGGGAGAAAAACAAAAATAGCCGTTGCTAAGTCTAAAACAGCCATTAAAGCACTAGATTCGCGCCAATCAGAAATTGGGTATATTGTTTGGATTGGAACATCCGGCATCGGTCATCCGGCATCCGACCCCAAACCTCGGTCTCCCGTCTCCGGTCTCCTAACCTAAAAAACTATGCGTAAAACCAACAGCGGCAAAATTCTTTTCATTGATGACAACGAGGACCTACTCAAAGCGGCCAAGATATTTTTAAGGCGGCACTTCGACAAGGTCGATACAGAGACCAACCCCAACCTCCTCCCCATTCTGCTTCACAACGAGCAATATGATGTGGTGATGCTGGATATGAACTTTACTAAAGAAGTCAACAGCGGGCAGGAGGGTTTTTACTGGCTGGACAGGATTTTACAGCTGGATTCTTCGGCGGTAGTCGTGTTGGTGACCGCCTATGGCGACATTAATCTAGCCGTAAAAGCCATTAAGGAAGGGGCCACGGATTTTGTCCTTAAGCCTTGGGATAATGACAAATTGCTGGCCACCCTCCATGCGGCTTTACAGCTGCGGCAATCCAAGCTCGAGGTCCAGGATCTAAAAAACCACCAGAAACTGCTTTACGATGATTTGGACAGCCATTTCAAAAACATTATCGGCCAAAGTCCCTCGATGTTAAAGGTGTTTGAAACCATACAAAAAGTAGCCAAGACAGACGCCAATATTCTCATCCTTGGTGAAAATGGTACGGGAAAAGAACTGATCGCCCGCGCCATCCACCGAAGTTCCAAACGGCATAGGGAGGCATTTGTCAGCGTGGACCTCGGCGCCATTACCCCCACCTTGTTTGAAAGTGAGTTGTTTGGCCATAAGAAGGGGGCCTTTACCGATGCCAGGGCCGACAGAACTGGGCGCTTCGAGCAAGCCAACAAAGGCACTTTGTTCTTGGACGAAATCGGTAATATCTCTCCCGCCTCCCAAGCCAAATTGCTTACCGTCTTGCAAAACCGTAGGGTCACGCCAGTGGGCGGCAGTCAGGAGAAAGACATCAACATCCGCCTAATCTCCGCCACCAATATGCCGCTGTCCAAGATGGTGAGTGAGAATGCTTTCCGACAGGACCTGCTTTACCGGCTCAATACCATAGAAATCCAGCTCCCGGCCCTGCGGGAGAGGCTAGAAGATATTCCTTTGCTCGCTGATCACTTTATCCGCCTCTATGCCACCAAATACCACAAGGACATTCGAAAAGCCAGTGAACCCCTGATCAAGAGAATGCAAAAGTACAGCTGGCCCGGGAATATCCGGGAACTGCAGCATGGTATCGAAAGGGCCGTGATCATGAGCAACCAGAACGTGCTGCAGCCCGAGGACATGTTTTTCCAAAGCAGCCCTGAAAGGTCTGAACAATCGGTGAGCCTGGATCATCTCAACATAGAGGATGTGGAAAGGATCCTGATCCGGAAAGCCTTGGAAAAGCACCATGGCCACATCACCAATGCCGCGCAGGAACTGGGCCTGACCCGTTCTTCCCTCTATAGAAGACTGGAGAAATATGGGCTTTAAATCCGCCATCTGGAAAATCACCTATCGGGTGCTGCTCATCGTGCTGACGGCAACGGCAGGTATTTATCTGTGCTTGTCGCAGGGCAGCTGGCTGTTTTTACTTATTTTTGGGGCATTACTGCTGGCTCAAACCATAGAGTTGATCCGGTTCAATACCCGCACCAATGAGAAACTGACCCGGTTTTTTGATGCCATCCAATATGCGGATTTTTCATCCAGCTTTACGGCCGATCATAAGCTGGGCAAATCCTATTTTGAATTGAACCAGTCACTAAACAAGGTGCTGGGGGAATTCAAAAAAGCCCGGCTGGAAAAAGAAGAGCAAGTGCTCTTTCTTCAGATTATCCTCCGCCACATCCAAACAGGTATTGTCTCCTATGATGAAAAGGGCAAAATCGGCCTGATCAACAATGCCGCCAAGCAATTGCTCAGGATCCCTCAGTTAAAAGACATTGCTGACCTTTCGAGGCATTCTGAGCTGCTGCTTCAGGAGGTATTGAAGTTAAAAGCCGGCAAAGGCATCTCCTTAAAGATCGATGCGCTGGTCCATCTGACCGTCCGTTCCACGGAAGTGAAGGTCGGCGGCAAAAAGTGGACCGTCTTGTCCTTGCAGGATATCCATGCAGAGCTCAAGCAAAACGAACTGGAAGCATGGCAGAACCTGACCAAGGTACTCCGTCATGAAATCATGAATTCTATCGCACCTATCGCCTCATTGGCCAATTCCTTGCAGACAGTGCTGAAAGAGGATATTTTTGAAGCGCAAGGGGAGTTGCTGATTGAAAAGGAAGGTTACGATGATTTGAAGATGGGATTGGAAACCATAGAAAGCCGAAGCAAAGGGCTGATCAACTTCGTGCAGGTTTATAGGGAGTACACCAGTATACCTGCGCCGTTCCTGAGCGATTTTCCCGTCAGTAGTTTGATTGAGGATGTACTGACCCTGCTCAAGGAGGATCTGATGCATCACCGGATCGAAATGGAAAGTGCGGTGCATCCGGCAGACCTTCAGCTCACCGCGGATCAGGAGCAGATCCAGATGATCCTGATCAATTTGATCAAAAATGCCAAAGAGGCCTTATCGCTCTCCCCGAACAAGCGGATTTCCATACAAGCAGGGATTGGCCTCGACCAATATAAATACATCCAAGTAACCGACAGAGGCCCTGGGATTCCCGCTGCCTCCATTGAAGATATTTTTGTGCCCTTCTACACGACCAAAAAGGAGGGAAACGGTATCGGTTTGGCCATTTCCCGACAGATTATGAACCTGCACAAAGGTAGCTTGGACGTGCAATCCATACCGAATGAGGCTACTGCATTTACGTTGAAGTTTCCGCTGTGATGGAGGACACGTGGCTGCTTGTGGCAAGCTAAATACACCAGATTTTAGTGTCAGAATACCTGTGCAATTCCACCCTTATTTCACCCCTCAGGGCTTTTAGAAACGATGCACTTCCCACAGCTTAGAACCGCTTGCTTCCACTAAACTCCCTGGCTTCTCCTTTACCAAATCCGTAGCCCAGGCCAAAAGTCACAATCAGATCAACAAAATCAGTGGCAACCAAATCTACCTGATGAACACTACTGTGTTGCCAATCGGGAGGGCGTACCGGGATGAATTTATGCAGGGGTTTTTGGAGCAATAAGAAGAAGCTGCGCTATTTATCTTGTAAATTGTTGCTATGGAGTTAATAAAAACGCATTGGCCGAGGCTTGTCAATGTCTGGCCCCGGCAAGAAATAAACTTTTTGTCGCCATGCTCAATGTGGCCATGAACGGTGAATACAAGGATCGTGATAATTTTTTTGATCTGGGAAACCGTCTTTTAATGGCCAAACCACAAAACCTAAATATTTTTTTGCCACTGATCAAAATCAATTGTCCATTTATAAATTAAATCTCTAAATTGGGAGCCAAATTTATTATACATGAACACATTCAAATACAAAATTCAATTTTTCGTTTTTTTGGGATGCTTGTTTCTTTTTGCTGCCTGCTCGCAAAGGTCGGGAACACCCAAAATCCTTGTCTTTAGTAAAACGGCAGGGTTTTACCATGAATCCATTCCCCAGGGAGTGGCGGCTATCCAAAAGCTTGGCCAGGAAAATGGCTTCGAAGTGGACACCTCCACCAATGCCGGGATGTTCAATGAAGAAAATCTTGAGCAATACAGTGCTGTCGTTTTTCTAAGCACGACGGGTGATGTATTGGACCAATACCAAGAAGCAGACTTCGAACGGTATATTCAAGCCGGTGGAGGCTATGTGGGCATCCACGCCGCTGCCGATACGGAGTACGATTGGGCTTGGTATGGGAAAATGGTTGGGGGTTACTTCAGCGACCATCCTGGTATACAGGATCCCCATCCCAATGTTCAGAAAGGATCAATAGATATTGTGGATACGAAGCACTCAACTACCGAGTTTCTACCGTCTCCCTGGGAAAGAACCGATGAATGGTACAGCTACAAGGACTTCAATGAGGAAGTCAATGTCTTGATGACCTTGGACGAAGACAGTTATCAAGGAGGCTTGGATATGGGAGAACATCCTATTGCCTGGTACCATGATTACGATGGGGGCAGGGCTTTCTATACAGGGGGTGGGCATACCGCTGCATCTTTTCAGGAAGAACTGTTTCTGAAGCATTTAGCGGAAGGCATTAAATATGCCATTGGCTCCAACAAGCCGTTGGACTTTTCCAAAGCCACGTCCCAACGGGTTCCCGAGGAAAACCGCTTTAAAAAGACAACTTTGGCAGTAGGGGAATTTACAGAACCTACGGAACTTGCTGTATTGCCCAATCTTGATGTTTTGGTTGCCCAGCGTCGAGGAGAAATACTGTTGTACAAAAACGGGGATTCCGTAATCAATGAGATTGCCAAGCTGGATGTTTATTGGAAAACAGAGGTGAAGGGAGTTAATGCGGAAGAGGGCCTGATGGGTCTTCAGGTGGATCCGAATTTTGCACAAAACAATTATGTGTATCTTTTTTACAGCCCTACTGATACCAGTACCAATCGGCTCTCGCGTTTCAAATTCCAGAACGATCAGCTTGATCTTTCATCCGAACAAATGATCCTCGAATTTTATTCCCAAAGAGACATCTGCTGCCATACAGGAGGATCCATTGCCTTTGGCCCAGATGGTCTACTGTATGTATCTGCAGGGGACAACTCCACGCCTTTTAACCAACAAAATTCGAAATTTACGCTGCAGGGTTATGCTCCTTTGGATGACAGACCTGGATTTGAACAATATGATGCTGCCCGTTCTTCTGGAAATACCAATGACCTTAGAGGGAAAATATTGCGAATCCGGGTACTGGAAGACGGAAGTTATGAAATACCAGAGGGCAACCTTTATTCAGAAGGAACAGAAGGAACCAGGCCAGAGATCTATGTCCAAGGCAACAGGAATCCCTATAGGATATCTGTCGATCAGAAGAACAGCTTTCTCTATTGGGGTGAGGTAGGGCCTGATGCTCGGGCAGACAGTATGGATGTCCGTGGGCCGAGGGGATATGATGAGGTTAATCAGGCGCGTACAGCGGGTTTCTTCGGCTGGCCGTTTTTTATTGGGGATAACAAACCTTACCGACAATTCGACTATGGTACAGGGGAAATAGGAGCGGCTTTCGATCCAGCCAAGCCCATCAATCCCTCTAGAAACAATACAGGTCTCAGGGACCTGCCCCCCGCGCAGTCGGCCTTTATCTGGTATCCATATGATGTTTCCCCGGAATTCCCACAGGTGGGAACAGGAGGAAGAAATGCCATGGCTGGTCCCGTGTATTATACGGATCTTTATCCCGAAGAAACCCGCCTGCCCGAATACTACAACGGCAAGTTGTTCATCTATGAATGGATTCGAGGCTGGATCAAGGTGGTTACAATGAATGAACAAGGAGACTTTATCAAAATGGATCCTTTTATGGAGAATACCAAGTTTAATTCTCTCATAGACATGGAGGCTGGACCTGATGGCAAGCTGTATCTATTGGAATATGGGAGCGGATGGTTCTCCAAAAACGAAAATGCAACGTTGTCCCGAATTGATTACAATGCGGGTAACCGTTCACCCAATGTAGTGGACATTGCTGTTGATAAGACTTCCGGTATGGCTCCCCTGGCTATAGAAATCACTGCAGAGGCTACTGACCCTGAGAATGACCCATTGATTTATGTCTGGGATTTGGGGAACGGAACCACTAAAGAAACCAAAGAGCCTACCTTACAGCATAGCTATGACCAGAACGGCGATTACAGCATTTCTGTAGAAGTGAGGGATCCCTCCGGACTTAAGGCAAGGAGCAAGATGGTGGACGTCTATGTAGGAAATGTGGCCCCTGAAATCGCCATTAACCTCAAAGGAAATAAGAGTTTCTATTTTCCCAATAAGGAAGTCGCATACGCGGTAGTGGTTAAGGATGAAAATCATCCTGATGCGGCGGAGGATCTCTCTTCTCTAGTAGTTTCGGCTGACTATATTGAGGGTCTGGACCAGGCGGAAGCTTCCATGGGCCACTTGATCATGACTGATGCCATGATGGGAAAGGCGCTGGTTGAATCCCTCACATGTAAATCATGCCATAAAGTAGATGAAGTTTCCATAGGCCCTGCTTACACAGCCGTAGCCGAAAAATATCAGGGAAATCCACAGGCAGAAACCCATCTGATCAACAAGATCCTCAAAGGAGGATCAGGAGTTTGGGGTGAGGTCATGATGCCTGCTAATCCCGACATGAAAGAAGCCGATGCCGATAAAATCGTCACTTGGGTGCTTTCGCTTGCAGGAGATCAAAAGGGTAACCAAAGCCTTCCTGCCTCAGGATCTTTGGATCCCACAGTGGGCAAACCGCTTTCAGCCAATGGCGTGTTTATTCTTTCAGCAAGTTATACGGACAAAGGAGGGGAGAATATCAAGCCATTGATAGGAACCCAAGCAGTGACCTTGCAAAACAGTGTTTTGGACCTCAGCCAGGCATCCAATCTCCAAGGCTTCAGCTCCTTCAATATGGATGGAAGAAACCTGTTGATCGCACCAGCAAGCTTAGCCCATTTTGGATTTACCCAGATTGATCTAACGGATATCACGGCCATAAATATGATGGCTGGAAGCCAGCAACCATTGAAAAAAGGGTACAAGGTCGTCGTCAAGCTCGATGGTCCGGAAGGGACTACCATAGGCGAAGGCACCATAGAACCTAAAAACAATGCGGGACAAGGCCCCTTCAATTCTGTTTCGGCTGCTATAAAGGTTAATCCGGTAACGGATGGAAAACTCCACGACCTTTATATAACCACAGAGCCATTAGGTGAAGATGAGACAACCATGGCTGTGCTTTCTATAGAGGTGAAGGCGGAATAAAATTAGGATAGGATAGAAAAAGCAGGGAGCTAACCATAGGCTCCCTGCTTTTTTTGTGCCTATGCATGGCTTGCATAATATGGTCCTCCGACCGTACATTAGACAAAGGCTAGCCTAGCAGATCGCCATAGGTCTTAATCCCTGCCTTCTCCGCTCGTTTAAGCAATTTCAACAAAAGTTGTGCAGTCAAGAACGCGTCCCCTGAGGCCGTGTGCCGATCATCGAGGGAAATGAGGTACCGCTCACACAAGTTATCCAGCGAGTAGTCCAGCCCGTTTACCATCCTTGGGTGGTAATTCTTACCGATTTCCAACCTCATCGCAAGGGCAAAGGTGTCGATGGTGGGATTGAGGATTTTTTTCAATCCAAATGGCCGTCCCGCTTTCTCGAGCATCGCTTTGTCGAAGCCGGCGTGATGGGCCACCAGAATATGGTTTCCAATATCGGCCAGAAAGCTCTCCGCGAAATCTCGGGGAGAAATAAAACCTTCGGCCTTTACAATCCCGTGGATTTTAATCGCCTCGATATTTTCTTTGGACGGCTTTAAGTAGAATTCCTTTACGCTGTTTACGAGGATGCGACAGTTCTTCACCTGGATCGAACCGTAAGATACAATTTCGTCCGTCTTGGTGTTTAACCCGGTGGTTTCTGTGTCCAATACATGGAAAATCAATTGTGAAAGGGGCTTGTCTTTGTGGATCCTATCCTTAAACAGATTTTCGTATTCCAACACAAAGGCGAGTGGTTCAACTGTTTTTTTTCCAAAAAAATCAAACCATCCCATCAGCCGAGAAGATTTAATTGAAAACGTACAGCAATGATATTCTGAAGTTCATCGATAGGCACGAAAGCATTTTTGAGCAGTTGCCTTTGAAGTTTGCCGAGATTATCGGGCTGTACATACCTTCCCGAATCCCCTTCTCTAATTCCTTCCCTGGCCCTGATGCGCATAAAGATTTCGTACGCCTTACCTGCTTCCTTGAATATTTCACGGTGTTGAGGCTCTAATTCCGCCAATTTTTCAAACCTCTTAAAGGTGTTATTAATGCCCACCACCTGATGGCTCAGTACCAAAAGCCGGGCTGCATCCACCAGAGGCATCATCGCCCGAAGCTTGATATCGAACTTGTCTTGGTGCTGCCCCGACTTTTCCACCAAAAAATTTCTAAAAAAACCCAATGGGGCAGGGTTCATCAGCGCATTTTTGGCCATAAAATTCAAGAAGCTCTTCCTTTCCCCAACCAAATTATAGATGTAACTCGTTATTTCTTCCGCCAATTCTTTTGCTCCATACACGGGACGATAGTCAAAGAACACGGCCACTTTTAGCAAAGCTTCGGGAACTGGATTCAGAATCCAACGCTCAAAGTAGCTTTTCCACATCGAAAGCGGCTGACACCAATCAGGATTGTTGGCCATGATTCCCGCAGGACAAGGCTCAAAACCGCAGGCCGTTAATATTTCCACCACTTCATTACCGATTTTTAGAAGATACTCCTGAGCCCGTCCCCGGTCTTGACCCTCCACATCTTCATACACTATCGCATGATCTATATCCGTTCTCAGCAATTGCTCCTCCCTGCCCTCGCTTCCCAAAGCCAGGAAGCAAAATCGTATCTGGCAAACGTCCTTATAGTGAACATCATGCGTGTTTTTTGCAATAAAGATGGCCCTTTGTATCAGTACATCATTAATTTCAGAAATGATCCTAGACAAAAAATTAATGGACAATTCATTGTCAAGATAGGACGTTAGGACTGATTCAGCCTGGTTTCGCAGTCTCGCCAGCTCTCCCACCTCCAAGCTTTTCATCATGGTGTGGAGGATCACGGCGGGGCTGTGACCTTGGGACAGCAGAATATCATGGTCAGAAGCAATTCCTGTAATGCGGCTTTCCGGTGTACCATCTTCTGTAATGATCAGGTGATGGATGCGGTTTTTAATCATGGCGAGGTATGCGGAGGAAAAGTCGCAGCTTCTATCAATAGTAATGACAGGCTGTGACATGATCTCCGCGACAGGGATGTCGGTCGGTTTTTCAGCAGCAAGGATGCGGTTGCGCAAGTCCTTGTCAGTAATTATCCCTAAGGGATATTGGCGCTCGTCCACCACCACAATAGATCCGACTCCTCTTTCACTCATTTTCTTGGCAGCTTGGTTGACTGTCTCTTCTTTGAGGCAGGTCAAAACATCCGGTGAGTAGCGGAATGGGGATTGATCCGTAAAAATGGTAACCTTGTTTTCCTGGGATTGTTGTTTAAAAAATCGACCCGCCATCTGGGACTGCGTCAGGTCTGGTCTTACCACTACTTTACCAGAAGCAAACCCAGCGGCAAAATAGAGACTTACTTGGGTATTTTCCTCCAATATTTTTTCAAAAATACCTACCGGGACAGCATAGAGCAAAGTGTCCTCAGCCGCAAAGGCATTAAGGACATAAGGGCGCTTTCCCAATAAGGCCAAGACACCGAATACATCTCCCTCATCACAAAATTCCATGATATGGGTGATGCTGTTGCGGTCTTCGGTGAGATTGACAAAACCCTCTTTGACAATAAAAAAGTAGTTCTTTGCGGGTTCTCCCTGATAAAACAGATATTCCCCCTTTGCGTAGTACATCAATTCTACTTCCTGGGCCACATGCTGTAACATCTCCGCCGACAAAAAGCTGAAAGGGGGATATTTCTTCAAAAATTCTTTTACCCTATTGACAACGACATTGGCCATGAACTGGATATTTACTCGTGTTGAGGGAAGGGATGGCTGACAGACTAAGAGACGAAGAGACTGAGAAGAGCATTTCTTTATCACTTCGTCCCTCAGTCCCTTCGTCTCTCTTTCTCCCTTTGTCCCTCAGTCCTTATTATCACTTTACCCTGCCTGCTATGATCTGGTCTACAACTTCCGGATCCAACAAGGTAGAGGTGTCGCCCATGTTGTCCAGACTCCCTTCTGCTATCTTGCGAAGGATTCTCCTCATGATCTTTCCGGATCTGGTTTTGGGAAGTCCAGGCACAATTTGGATTTTATCGGGTCTGGCAATAGGCCCTATGCTATTGGTGACCGTCAATTTAATTTCATTGATGAGGTTAGCTTCGGTCCTGTCTTCCATATCACAGATGATAAAGGCGTAGATTCCCTGACCTTTCACCTCGTGGGGATAACCGACAATGGCAGATTCTATGACTCTTGGATGTTCGTTGATGGCGTTTTCCACTTCGGCAGTACCCATTCTATGGCCGGACACGTTGATCACATCATCCACACGACCCAATATCCTGTAGTAGCCATCATGGTCCCTTTTCACTCCGTCACCTGTGAAGTACATGCCCTTATAAGTGTCAAAATAGGTTTGTCTACACCTTTCATGATCGCCATAAGTTGTCCGAATCATTCCAGGCCAGGGAAATTTGATACAGAGGTTGCCTTCAACAGAATTTCCTGTCAGCTCCTTGCCTTCCGGATCAACGATTACCAACTGCACGCCGGGAAGAGGCAAGGTGGCGTAAGCGGGCTTGGTCGGAGTAATTCCCGCAATGGGAGACACCATGATCCCTCCGGTTTCGGTTTGCCACCAAGTATCGACGATCGGACATCTGGTTTTGCCGATATGGGTATAATACCAATGCCAGGCCTCTTCGTTGATGGGTTCTCCTACCGAACCCAATACTTTCAATGAATCCAAACTAAAGGGAGCAATGGGTTCGGTCCCTAAGGCCTGGAGCGAACGGATGGCCGTAGGAGCGGTATAGAATTGGTTGACTTTATATTTATCGATAATAGACCAAAATCTTCCTGCATCAGGAAAAGTAGGCACACCTTCAAACATCAGTGTGGTGGCACCCGCTAGAAGGGGGCCATAAACGATATAAGAATGGCCCGTCACCCATCCGATGTCCGCCGTACACCAGTAGACATCACCCGGAGAGTATTGAAAGACATTTTCGAAAGTATATTTGGTGTACACCATATAGCCTCCACAGGTATGCACTACCCCTTTGGGCTTGCCTGTGGAACCAGAGGTATAGAGGATGTAAAGCATGTCTTCGCTGTCCATTTCTTCTGCCTGGCATACATCCTCTTGGTTAACTATTTCATCATGCCACCAGGTGTCTCTCCCCTCCTTCATGCTCACCTCTTGCTGGGTTCTCTGGTAAACAATAACTGACTCCACGCCCGTGGATTTTTCCAAGGCTTCATCCACTACTGCTTTGACAGGGATTTTTTTGGCCCCTCTGTAATTTCCGTCGGACGTTAGGATAACTTTTGCCTGACAATCGTCGATTCTCCCAGCGAGAGCATTGCTCGAGAATCCCGCAAAAACCACTGAATGGACCGCCCCGATCCGGGCGCAGGCCAGCATGGCAATAGCTGCCTCGGGTACCATCGGCATATAGATAATCACTCTGTCCCCCTTTTGGACTCCTTTACGCTTCAATACCCCACCAAAACGACAGACCTCACGGTAGAGCTCTCTATAAGTAAATGTTCTCCCTTCTTCCGTTGGATCATTAGGCTCCCAGATAATGGCAGGGCGGTCACCTAGGGTAAATAGATGCTTTTCAAAAATGTTCTCGGTGATGTTGAGCTTGCCATTGACAAACCACTTGACGTCCGGTTCATCAAAATTCCATTCCAACACCTTGTCCCATCTTTTTCTCCAATGAAATGAATCCGCTATCCTGGACCAGAAGTTATGGGGCTCAGTAACGCTTTTTTGGTATTCATGAAAGTATCCGCTCAGGGTTTGTATTTTATCACTCATGGTGTTTTCTTTTTGAGTATTGCAATTGACATTTTACAGAAATTTGCCATTCCATGGCGACCAAAAATCCAGTGATGAACATCGGAATCAATGGTAATATTCCAAAAATCCTTCGTTACATTATTTTTTCTTGGGCATTACAAATAAACAAAAATATTTTCAATAAGGGGCGGTCTCAACACATCCAATTTTGCAATACAAGGCTTCTTCCATAGGGATATTCAAAGGCCTGACAAATTAAGAGGAAGCACGTATGGTTGTGGTAGAAGAAAAAAATGGCCCCGTATGTACGAACCACATACGAGGCAGAAGAAATCCTGAACATTCAAGGTTGGCATTCCTTAATCGCTGGTAATAAATGCTGGCAGGGAATTCCTCGACAGCACCTTCATCATCAATGCTCCTGTGCCTTTCCAGCCCCTCTTGGGATGCGGATTTCCTGGATAATCTCTTGGACATGCTGCGGGGGCGGAGGGGTCATTTTGGACACTACATAGCACACCACGATATTGATGACCATTCCCAGTGAGCCTATCCCCTCAGGGGAAATTCCAAACCACCAATTGGCTGAACTGACAGCTTCATCGGTCAGTCCCAGCAGACCTGAACCGAATTTGAAGTAAACAATATAACCCAAGGTAAATACCAATCCTGACAACATACCTGAAATAGCGCCTTCCTTGTTCATCCGAGTGGAAAATATTCCCATGATAATTACAGGGAAAAAGGAGGCAGCAGCGAGTCCAAAGGCAAAAGCTACGACCTCTGCAACAAAACCTGGAGGGTTAACACCAAAATATCCCGCAATCCCCACCGCAGCGGCTGCGGCAATCCTGGCAATCCATAATTCCCTTTTTTCAGTCATAGTGGGAATGAAGGTTCTGCACAGGTCTCGGGATACAGAGGTGGAGATCACCAACAGAAGACCAGCTGCAGTGGATAAGGCAGCTGCCAATCCGCCTGCTGCAACCAAGCCAACCACCCAGTTGGGCAACTGTGCGATCTCAGGAGCGGCCAATACCATGATATCCTTGTCTATCACCATTTCATTGGTCTCCTGATCGGGCGTGTATTGGACGAAGCCGTCTTGGTTTTTATCATTGATGGCGATCAGGTTGGTCTGTTGCCAATTGCCCACCCATTCCGGCATTTGATCGACAGGCTTATTTGCCACCGTCTCCAGGGCATTGTAGATCCCAAAGGCCGCCACAGCGGGAGCCGTTGTATAAAGAATGGCGATAAACACCAAAGCATAACCTGCGGAAAGGCGCGCATCCTTTACCCTTGGTACAGTGAAGAACCTGACAATCACATGGGGTAAACCCGCTGTACCAACCATCAGCGCCAGAGTAATGGCAAAAATATCCGTGGTGGACTTCTGGCCACTGGTATATTCGTGAAAGCCCAAATCGGTCAGTATACCATCCAATTTATCCAGAAGATAAGTGCCGTCTTCAACCGTGCCTCCCAGTCCTAGTTGTGGAACGGGATTCCCTGTTAGTTGCATGGAGACAAAAATAGCCGGAACCATAAAGGCAAAGATCAACACGCAATATTGAGCCACTTGGGTATAGGTAATTCCTTTCATGCCGCCCAGTACGGCATAAAAAAACACGATGCACATCCCGATGATGACCCCTGTGTTAATGTCTACCTCCAGGTAACGCGAAAAGACAATACCCACGCCTCTCATCTGTCCCGCGACATAAGTAAAAGAAACAAATAGGGCGCAAAAGACGGCGACAACCCGGGCCTTATTGGAATAGTACCGGTCACCCACAAAATCAGGCACGGTGAATTTTCCGAACTTTCTTAAATAGGGGGCTAAAAGAAGCGCCAACAGAACATAGCCTCCGGTCCAGCCCATGATGTATACCGAGCCATCATAGCCGGAAAAGGCGATAATGCCTGCCATGGAAAGGAAGGAGGCGGCAGACATCCAGTCCGCGGCAGTCGCCATTCCGTTGGCAAGAGGAGAAACCCCTCCACCTGCAGTATAAAATTCCTTGGTAGATCCGGCTCTTGTATAAATGGCTATTCCTATATACAGCGTAAATGATAAACCTACCAGAATGTAGGTCCAGGTTAAAATATCCATTGGTATTTCGGGTTATTGATTATTCCTCGTTGACGTTAAATTCTTTGTCCAGCATATTCATACGAACGACGTAGATAAAAATGAGCACGACGAAAAAATAAATTGCGCCCTGCTGCGCAAACCAAAATCCTAATTTAAAACCTCCCACTTTGATCTGATTAAGCTGCTCCACCAGCAGAATGCCGAAGCCAAAGGAAACGATAAACCAGACAGTCAGTAAAGTCAATAAAATCCGGATGTTTTTCTTCCAATAATTTCGTCTTGATAGCTTATCCATAGGATGTAAGGTGAGTTGATGGCATTGAACTTTATATGATAAAGAAATTAAATCCTGACAGCAAAAACGAATGTGGGAATAAGATTTCACAATCAAAAAATAAAAATGCTTTTTTTGCCGGAGACCCGCCTATCTAATCCTCCTAAAAAAGGATCGCTGTTTGTGCTTATGGGAGAAGGGATGTTAGAGAAGCATGTCGGTGTACAAGGTCCCAAGTAGTGGGCGTCTGTTGTTTTTTCTTTACTTCCTTGGAGCACCAGGAGCCATTCCTCGATTAAATCACATATTCCGACATTATTGCCAAACCTGCAGCCAATAGAATGATTAGCAGCTTGTGGAACTGAAATTTGTGTTGGGGACTGCTTTCAAAAAAAATCATGGTGGAGATATGAAGAAATCCTCCTGCCACCAATCCAAACAAGATATTGGTGAACTCCCGGCCTATGATGTTTTGATGGTACAACAACTCGGTAGAAACCATTCCCAAAGGGGAGGCCAGGGCAAAGACAAGCAACAGAAAAAATGTCTTCCCTCTATTCAGGCGTGTCAACAGCACCGCCACCAAAGCAAAAGATTCCGGGATCTTGTGTAAAATGATTCCTATGAGGAGGGTTTCGCTCCCATGATGGTGACCGGTAAGCGAAGGTTCCTTGGAAAGTAAAGTACCCTCCAAAAATGCATGCAATACCAGTCCCGCCATTAGCGTCCACACACTGTTGCCCATTCCATGACTGGAATGCTGGTGGATGTGTCCATGCTCAATGCCCGAAGACATAAAGACCAAGACTTGCTGCAGCAAAAATCCCAACAGGATATACAGGCCCATGGAATAGGCAGAGCCTTTGTCGGCAAACAATTCCGGAAGAATATGCAGGATGGTAATAGAAAAAAGATAAGACCCGGCAAAAACGAGTACCAACTTAAAATCTTTTTCCCTCCACTTGGTTGTCATCAGGGCAATCATCCCCGTGAGGAACGCAGCAAAAAACAAAACGAGAAAACTTGCCATATTAATTTAAGAGCCAAGAATAAAAGCCAACACGAGATTCAACGAACCGACATCAATGATTTACCTAAGTCATTGGGAACGCTCAGGATATCAATCGTTGACATTGGATAGGTAAGGTTTCAGGCTTTCACTGACATAGGTCTGTATCGTGCCTGATTCGTCGTTATAGATTAGAAATGCTTCAAGTTCCCGGGTCTTTTCCAATAATTCAATAGACCTTTCCAGACCCATCACCATCATAGCGGTAGCAAAGGCATCGGCTGTCATGCAGTCCCTAGCCAAAACAGTGGCACTCAAAAGGCCATGCTGAACCGGATAGCCTGTCAGCGGATCGATGGTGTGGGAATATCTCACGCTGTCCACGATATAATAATTACGGTAATTGCCGGAGGTGGCCAGAGCTTTGTCATCCAAAGCCACTATACTGAACAATTCATTGGTAACACCCTTTTCATCCGGCTGATTGATTCCTACCTTCCAAATTTCTCCTTTGTCATTGACGCCCCTAGCTACTAGTTCACCGCCTATTTCGACCAGCATATCGGAGATCCCCCGTTCTTCCAGCAATGAAGTCACCACGTCTACAGCATAGCCTTTGGCAATCGCACTGAAGTCCAGGTAGACGCCGGGCTGGGATTTTTGGACCATTTTGTCGTCAAAAATAATTTTGCCGAATCCCACGAGTGGCAGAAGCTTATTGAGGTCGATACTGTCTTTTTGTTGTGCGCCATCAGGGCCAAATCCCCAAGCATTGACCAAAGGACCAACGGTCGGATCAAATGCTCCGCCGGAGCTTTCGTACACTTCCTGGCTTTTTTGCAATACCGGCAACATATAGGGCAATTCAAAAACAAGTGAGTCTGTTTGATTGAAACGGCTGAGTTCGGAATCCGGAATATAGGTGGATAAAGATTGGTTAAATACCGTCAAAATCGAATCTATGGAAGCTTTAAAATCCCTCCTCCCGCCATCCAGATAAACTACCCTATAGGTGGTTCCCATGGTCTTTCCGGTGACGGTAATCCTGTCACTTTCCGTGGTTTCTTCCACGGGCGGTTCCTGATTTTGCCTGTACAGAAAAACCCCAAAGACGATCAACAGCAAGATGATGGAATAGATAATGTTTTTTCTCGCGTTGTTTTGCATGGTGTTGAAATAAAATTTGGCGAAAGTTAAATCTATTTTTTCAAAAGCTGCGAAAGCAAGGGCTGAAAATCAACATGAAGCCAAAAACCAATGGCCGCTCAACTTTTTCTATGAAACGTTTTTAGAATTTCTTTTTAGCGAACGGAAATAATAAACAACAGCCCCAACCAGCAAAGCCAAGGTTCCTGCGACCAGGTTGGCCACCGTTGCGCTTACCAGAAAAATACCACATAAGCCCAAGGCAATAAAGGGGATACTATTGCCGCCGGGGAGTCTAAAGGCTTTTTCTCGGTGTCCGAATCGTTTTCTAAGGAGGGGAAGGGCAGCGACAGTACCTACATAAGTCACCAAACGGGCAATGATAGAAAGCATGGCCAATTCCACAAATGATCCCGATAGCGCCAAAACCAAGGCAATCGCCGATTGCACCACAATCGCAATAGCCGGAGTATGGTAACGGGGATGGACGCGCGCCAGCGCCTTATGGCCAAATCCATCCTGAGCGAGAGCGTAGAGGTACCTTGGCCCCACCAAAGTCGAATTGCCGACATTACCGAAAATAGAAACCATGGCACCGATGGTCATGACGACGGCAATGGCAGGTCCCGCAAATTGCGCGGCAGATTCGGCCAAGGGGGAGTCAGACTGGGCGAGGCCCGGCAGGGTTCCTACGGCCACCAGTTGTGCCAAGGTATAGATCAGTGTCACCAAAGCAACCATGGTCAGTAGGGCAAAAGGAATGTCCCGCTGCGGATTCTTGAACTCACCGGCTGCGCCAGGGGTGTTTTCAAAACCACAGTAGGCAAACAACAAAAGCAGTACGGCTTCTGAAAGTGAAGTAAAAGAAATTTCCGGCATGTCTCCTGCCAACAGCCTCCCATCAATAAAAAATAGGCCAATGGCAATAAACAGTAAGAGGGGAAGGGATTTGGCAATGGTAAGCAATACCGCCATCTTAGCACCTTCCTTTACTCCAATAACATTGATCCAAGTTAGGATGCCCAAAGAGCCTGTAATCACTGCTGCTCTTCCCCATCCTTCCGTAGCCCCAGGCCAAAGATAGCCCAAAGCTAGGGCAAAGCCTACGGACAGCGATGCCACCGAAGTCACCCGTGCAAGCCAGGTCATCCAACCCACCTCAAATCCGATAAAATCCCCAAATGCCTCTCTCGTATAGAGGTAAGCACCTCCCGGCTCATCAAAATAACTGGAGGCTTCCGCAAAACAGAGAATCAACACAGCCACCGCCAAACCGGCCAGCAAAACTGCCCATATACTCATCGGGCCGAGCAAGAAGGCTGCTGCCGCCGGCAATAGGTAAACTCCGCTGCCGATCACATCATTGATGGAAAGTCCTACCACCTGCCATCTGGATACAGCACGGATTAACTTGGGGGAGGATTCATTTTTGTTGCTCATGTGTCGGATTTTTTAGGTGAGAAGAGCCCACCAGGGGCGTGAAAATTTCCGCAAAGAAGAAACCTGGGATAACAAACTTAAAAAAAATCGAAGGGGATGCAAGAGAACCAGGCGACTAATTGGGAATAGACGGGGGTAATGCCAGACTCTGGCGCGACTAAAGGAATGGTGCCATGATTTGTTTATATTTGTAGGGCAGAATCGGGTTATTTATGAGAGAAGATTATTTAAACGGGGAAAACGGACACCTCAATTCCTCTGACCGGGAAATAGAAAAGGCGCTAAGGCCATTGAGCTTCAGTGACTTCACTGGGCAGTATAAGATTGTGGATAACATCAAGATTTTCGTACTGGCTGCCAAGAGAAGGGGTGAGCCTTTAGATCACGTCTTGTTGCATGGACCTCCGGGTTTGGGCAAGACTACCTTGAGCCATATCATTGCCAATGAATTGGAAGCGGCGATTAAGATTACTTCTGGCCCTGTGCTGGATAAACCCTCTGATCTGGCCGGCCTGCTGACCAATCTTGAAGACGGTGATGTACTCTTTATTGATGAGATACATCGTTTAAACCCGGTAGTGGAGGAATACCTCTATTCTGCCATGGAGGATTTCCGCATCGATATTATGTTGGATTCGGGACCCAATGCACGCTCCGTACAGATATCCTTAAGCCCCTTCACCCTTATTGGTGCCACTACCCGATCGGGTTTATTGACCTCTCCCCTTCGTGCCAGATTCGGGATCAATGCCCGGTTGGAATATTACGATGCCAAATTACTGACGACAATCGTCATGAGATCGGCGCATATTTTAAATACACCAATCGATGAGATTGCTGCCTTTGAGATTGCCCGAAGGAGCAGGGGAACCCCTCGGATAGCCAATATGCTGTTGCGTAGGACGCGGGATTTTGCTGAAATCAAGGGTAACGGCACCATTACACTGGAGATTGCGAAGATCGCGCTTCAGGCTCTGGATGTGGATGAAAATGGTTTGGATGAAATGGATAACAGAATACTGACCACCATCATCGAAAAATTCAAGGGCGGGCCAGTTGGTCTATCCACCATTGCTACCGCTTGTAGCGAGGAAGCAGAAACTATAGAAGAGGTATATGAGCCTTTTCTGATCCAGGAAGGATACCTCAAACGGACCAGCCGCGGAAGAATGGCTACTGAAATGGCCTACCAACACCTGAAGTTGAAGCCGGATTTTGGTGGTAGAACGGGATCTTTGTTTTAATAGGAGCCACTGGGTCAAATACCTCAAGCCTCCTTTCTTACGACATTGCCCTCCCTCACCTCAAAGTAGGTGGTGTGGGAGGAGACTCCCGCCAAAATCTCCATAGAGCGTTCCGGCCGCGCATCCGTAATAAACAGTTGCCCAAATTCTTTATCGGCCACCAGATTGATCATCTTTTTGATCCGAAAGTCGTCCAGCTTGTCGAAAATATCGTCTAAGAGCAAAATGGGTTTCGTTTGCTTTAATTCCTTAAATATTTGGAACTGGGCAAGTTTGAGGGCGATAAGAAATGATTTTTGTTGGCCCTGAGAACCAAATTTCTTGATGGGAAAACCACTGATCTGAAAGTCGAAATCATCCTTGTGAATTCCTCTAGTGGTTCTTTTTAGAAAAAGGTCTTTTCTAAGGGAAGACTTGAAGTGAGTGGGGAACGACGGTTCCAGAACCTCGCTCTCATAAGAAACCTGAATTTCCTCCCTTTTCCCCGATATTTCTGCATAATGTTGATGCAGCAGGGGAGTATACAGGGTCAGGAATTCTTTTCTTTTTGTGGAGATCCACTGTGAAAGTGCTATCAGTTCTTTGTCATAGGGCTCCAGAAGTACCGTATCGATTTGGTTGCTTTCGGAAAATCTTTTGATCAAGGCGTTCCTTTGCTTCAGGAAGTGCTGATAACGGATGATTTTTTCCAAATAAAGGGAATCAACTTGGGAGATTAGGGAGTCAAAAAACCTTCTTCTGTCTTCGCTTCCGCCTTTGATGAGCTGGGTGTCGTCGGGTGCTATCAGGACGATGGGCAGCAAGCCGATGTGCTCACTCATTTTTGTATAGGCCTTTCCGTTATTGAAGACCTGCTTTTTTTTCCCTTCTTCCAGTAGACAATGGATCTCTGGTATTTTTTCTTCTTTTTGGAATTCCCCTTTTACCGAAAAGAAATGATGTCCATGGAGAATGCTTTGCGTATCTACTGAGTTAAAGGCACTTTTGGTGAGGCAAAGGTAATGGATAGCATCAAGTAAATTGGTCTTGCCACTCCCGTTGAGACCCAAGAAGCAATTGATTTCAGATGAAAAGGAGAGTTGCACCTTTGAAAAATTCTTGAATTGTACCAATTGGATATTTTTCAGGTGCATATGTAAAAACTGTACTGATTTTGACTAATTTCGCACAAAGGGGTAAAATCCGGCTGATTTACTTATATTTGAAGCCCAAAGTTAGCATATTTTATACAAAGTGATATGGCAAAGAAGAGTTCGAAGACAACGAAAGCAAAAGTTAAATATTCAAAGGAAACCTATTCCTTCTGGTTTGAGAGCATGTTGCTCATGAGGAGGTTCGAGGAAAAAGCAGGCCAACTCTATGGGCAACAAAAAATAAGGGGATTCTGTCATTTATATATAGGACAAGAGGCATGTGCTTCCGGGGCAATTTCCGCCTTGGAAAAAGACGATAAATGGATCACTGCTTATAGGTGTCATGCCCATCCTTTGGGCTTGGGGACTGATCCTGGGGCCATCATGGCCGAGCTCTTTGGCAAAGCTACAGGGACCACCAAAGGTAAAGGTGGATCCATGCACATCTTTGACAAAGAAGTCAACTTTATGGGTGGCCACGGAATCGTGGGTGCACAGGTTCCCATGGGTTTGGGCATCGGTTTTGCCGAAAAATACCAAGGTACCAAAAACCTGTGTATCTGTTACATGGGTGACGGAGCAGTAAGACAGGGCGCCGTTCATGAAGCAATGAACCTGGCGACGCTTTACAAGACTCCGGTGATTTTTGTGATTGAGAACAACGGTTATGCCATGGGGACTTCCGTCAAGAGGTCTTCTGTGGTGGAAGATTTATCTACCCTGGGCGAAGCTTATGGCATGCCTTCTTTTGCCGTTGATGCCATGAATGTGGAGGATGTGCATGAGGCAGTGTCAGAAGCAGCCGAGCGTGCAAGGAGCGGCAATGGCCCAACACTTTTGGAATTCAGGACTTACCGTTACAAGGGGCATTCCATGTCTGATCCCCAAAAATACCGTACCAAGGAGGAAGTGGAAGAATATAAGCTAAAGGATCCCATTGAATTGGTAAGGAAGACCATTATAGACAACAACATCCTTTCTGATGAGGAAATCGATGCGATCACCCAAAAAGTTAAGGCACAGGTGACTGAAGCCGTGAAATTTGCGGAGGAATCCCCCTGGCCTGATGGACAGGATGCCTTCAAAGATGTTTACATGCAGGAGGATTATCCATTTGTGACTGAATAATATCATAGAGACCAGCGACGTAGGGACAAATTTTTCTGCCTTCCCTGCGTCGCTAGTCGCTGAATCTCCTTTATTCTTGACGAATGGGCAAATAGGATTAGGGAACGGGAGCCACTTTCCCCTAATCACTTACTCACTTTTATGAAGGGTTTTGTATTAAATAAAACATATCTATATTTGTGGCTGAAATTTTGGAATCAATGACTAAAAAAATCAAAACAGGACGTGGTAAACAAGAACACGTCAATGATCTTCTGGAAAATCCAGAAGCAATCGCCAGTAGTCTAAGTAGAGGGGAGTCTTTTCTTAAAGAAAATACAAAGGTTGTTGCAGGATTGATAGGATTAATGGTATTGGTCATCGCAGGTATACTGTTTTTTCAAATCCATAAAGCCAACCAAAATGAGACAGCGCAAAGTGAGATGTTCCAGGCTGTATACTATTTCGAGCAGGACAGCGTAGAGCTGGCTTTGAACGGTGATGGCGTAAATCCAGGTTTTTTGTCGATTATTGATGATTACAGTGGGACGGATGCTGCTAACTTATCCCATTTCTATACCGGCTCCATCTATCTATCTCAAGCCGATTTTCAGAAGGCTGTTGACCACTTGGAAGAATTTTCATCCGATGACTTTTTCGTTCAATCCAAAGCCTACGCTTTGGTAGGCGATGCCTATATGGAGCTTGGAAATTTCAACGAAGCTATTAAATCCTATACCAAGGCTGCCAACCACAAGGAAAACAAATATTTTACACCGATGTATCTGAACAAGTTGGCCATAGCCTATGAAGAAGCTGGGCAATTGGACAAAGCCATCGAAACCTATGGTAGGATTGAGAACGAATATTTTGAATCCTATGAATTTACCGCGGCACGAAAGCATAAAGCACGACTGGAAGGTCTTGCTGCCAATTAATGCATGGTAATTTACCAACATTTTGAAGAGTAAGGCCACCTGGTCTTACTCTTTTTATATTTGTAGCGTTTACTCTTTAAAAAAAACTCAATATGGCAAGCTCCACCAAAAACCTCAGCCACCACTCCGAAAAGAATATCCAGAATATGGCGGATAAGACATTTGCTGTTATCGTCTCAGAATGGAACGAGGAAGTGACAGAGTCCCTCTACCATGGTGCATTGGAGACCTTACTCAAGCATGGTGTAAGCAAAGAAAATATCATAAGGAAAAATGTCCCCGGCTCTTTTGAATTATCATTGGCCGCCCAATGGATGGCAGAGAAAACTGAGATAGATGCTGTCATCTGCTTGGGATGCGTCATACAAGGTGAAACGAAGCATTTCGATTTCATCTGTGATGCTGTGGCTCACGGACTCACACAGGTAGCGTTGAAATACAACAAACCCGTCATTTTCGGCGTATTGACTCCGAACACCCACCAACAGGCTTTAGATAGGGCCGGAGGAATCCATGGCAACAAGGGAGACGAGGCGGCCATTACAGCGGTAAAAATGCTTGGATTTTAAAATTATTGTTTGATTCATTCACCATAGAAATACAGCAGATAAATGAAAATCATGAAGTTTGGGGGAACCTCCGTGGGGAGGCCCGATAGAATGCGGCAGGTAAAGCGCCTTATCTTGAGTGATGACCAGAGAAAGATTGTGGTGCTTTCCGCACTTTCCGGTACAACCAATGCCCTGGTTCAAATCGGGGAGGCCATGTCAAAGGGAGACAAGGAACTTGCCAAACAACATATAGATACACTAGAGTCACATTACTTCAATTTTTACGAGGAATTGCTGCATTCGGAGGAAGGACGAAAGGAAGCCGTAGCCATCATAAAGGAGCATTTTGAATTCCTCAACATCATCTTGAAGATTTCCTTCAATGAAGCCATCAACAGGGATATACTCGCTCAAGGTGAATTGCTTTCCACCAAGCTGTTTTATACTTTGCTCAAAGAATCGGGAGTAAAGGCTGTATTCTTACCTGCTTTGGAATTCATGAGCATTGATGAAAATCAGGATCCTGAACTCTTGAAGATCAGTGAAAAACTCCAATCTATCCTGGCTCAGCATCCTGAAGATACTTTGTTTATCACCCAAGGGTACATTTGTAAAAACCACAGGAACGAAGTAGATAATCTCAAACGAGGAGGAAGTGATTATACCGCTTCATTGATCGGTGCAGCCACTGCTTCGGAAGTGATAGAAATATGGACTGACATAGACGGGATGCACAACAATGACCCACGAATTGTAGATAAGACCAAGCCGATTGCGCAGTTGTCCTTCGACGAAGCTGCCGAGCTTGCTTATTTTGGAGCTAAGATTCTCCATCCGGCTTCCATCTGGCCTGCGCAAATGTACAATGTACCTGTGAAGCTACTTAATACCATGGATCCCGATGCCTTGGGCACGACGATTACTGCGGAGGAGATCGGTCAAGGGGTAAAAGCCATTGCCGCAAAAGACGGAATCACGGCGATCAAAATCAAATCCAGTAGAATGCTATTGGCGTATGGATTCTTGAGGCGTGTCTTTGAGGTTTTTGAAAAATATAAGACACCCATCGATATGATCACCACCTCAGAGGTGGCGATCTCCCTGACCATTGATGATGTCAGCCATCTGAAGGAAATAGTAGAGGAACTGCAGAACTTCGGAACAGTTGAGGTAGACCACAATCTATGTATTGTGTGCGTCGTCGGCAACCAGATCGCGGAAAGCAAGGGCGTTATAAAGAGCGTCATTGATGCTGTAGTTGATTTCCCTTTGAGGATGGTGTCCTACGGTGGAAGCAGACACAATGTGTCTCTTCTAATAGATGAAAAATACAAAAACGAAGCATTGACTAGGTTAAATTCCGGACTATTTAACTTTATTGATTGATGAAAATCGAGTATTAACGGTCAGGGGGTCTGGAAGCTGCTCCGCCGCGGGCGGCGGATCCCTGACTGCTTAGCTAAATGGTTTTCGATATAAAATTAAAGATGGTAAGCGACAAAGAGGAGGGAAAGGGATTTCTTATAAAACTTCAAAACAAGTGGGGATTAAAAAGCCTCTGGCAGGTAGTGCTGGTACTGGTGGTTTTCGCTTGCACCGGCTTGACGGTTTTATATATCAAAGAGCCTATCTTTGCCTTTTTGGGCATTAGCCTGGAAAAAGGAGGTTTTTGGAAAACGGTTCTCTACTTCCTTTTGGTCTTGCCTATCTATCAGGCCTTTCTGTTGGTATATGGATTTATATTTGGCCAGTTTCATTTCTTTTGGGAAAAGGAGAAACAATTTATCCGCAGGATAGGCAGGGCATTTTCTAGAAATTAGAGTCTGATCAAGGACGGGATCTGGCAGGACGGCTACTAAATAGGAAGGTAGGTGGTCATTGCTGTCATTTCTGGTTCAAAAGACTTACATTTGCGCCACAGGCATCATTAGGAGTAAGTTTACATGGCGAAAAAACGAGGTGGCTTGTCACTGGAAGAGAGTGAAAAGCGAAAATTAGACAAACAAAATTTAGGCAAGCTAGGGGGGATTTTCAATTTCATGCTTCCCTATAAAGGAGCATTTATTTTGGGAATGGTTTTTTTATTATTCTCCAGCCTGTTGCTACTTACTTTTCCATTTGTTGCGGGAAAACTTATTGATACGGCTTCCGGGGAATCCTGGATTTTTACCGATGTCAATTCTATCGCGTTAATCCTTGTTGGGATTCTTTTTATCCAAAGTATTTTTTCCTTTTTCCGTGTCTGGTTTTTTGCGAAAGTGAGCGAGAGATCCATGAGAGATATCCGTTTGGCCCTCTACGGCAGATTGGTAAACCTGCCGATGACGTTTTATGACAAACGTAGAACAGGAGAACTGATCAGCAGAATCACCTCCGATGTTTCTTTACTTCAGGATACCTTTTCCGTTACCTTGGCCGAATTGTTCCGGCAGGTAATTACATTATTGGCAGGAACAGTATTCTTGATCTACACTACTCCCAAGCTGACCTTGTTTATGCTGGCAACCTTCCCGGTTTTGGTGGTCATTGCCATGGTATTTGGAAAATATATCCGGAAACTTTCAAAAGCCACCCAAGACGAACTGGCTGCGGCCAATGTCATCGTGGAAGAGACTTTGCAGTCAATTATGACCGTGAAGTCCTTTACTGGGGAGGAGTACGAGTCCACCCGTTATGGCAAGGGGCTTAACCGCGTGGTCGCTGTGGCGCTTAAAACTGCTGGATTCCGTGGGGCATTTATTTCCTTCATCATATTTGCTCTTTTTGGAGGCATTGTCGCAGTGATGTGGTATGGAGCCACCCTGGTGAGTTCAGGCGATATGAGTATTGGTGATCTTGTATCATTTGTATTGTACACCACTTTTATTGGGGCGTCCATAGCAGGATTGGGAGACATCTATAGCCAGATCCAAAAAGCCATAGGCTCCTCCGAACGGGTTTTAGAGATCCTTGATGAAGAACCTGAGGAATCTTTATCCGCCAAAAGCAGTAAAAAGGTCCAAGGTAATGTAGTTTTTAGGAATGTTGCTTTCCAATACCCCACCCGTCCAGAGGTGAGGGTCTTAAAGAATATTAATTTTGAAGTTAAAGCTGGAGATAAAATAGCCCTTGCCGGCCATAGCGGTGCCGGAAAATCCACCATCATCCAACTGCTCATGAGATTCTATGATCTTGAGGTCGGGAATATTCAAATAGATGGTGAGCCGATAAAAAATTGGAACCTCAAGCAGCTACGTTCCAACATGGGTGTGGTGCCGCAGGAGGTGTTGCTGTTCGGGGGAAGTATAAGGGAGAATATTGCCTATGCCAAGCCCAATGCTACAGAGGAGGAGATAATCTCGGCCTCCAAAAAGGCCAATGCCTGGCAATTTATCAAAAAGTTTCCCGAAGGTTTGGATACATTGGTAGGAGAAAGAGGTATAAAATTGTCGGGGGGGCAGAGACAGAGGATTGCGATAGCACGGGCAATTCTAAAGGACCCTGCCATTCTCATACTGGATGAAGCGACTTCATCACTTGATGCAGAATCAGAAGCTTTGGTTCAGGATGCCTTGAACAAGCTGATGAAAGACAGGACCACTATTATCATTGCCCACCGGCTGGCCACCATAAGGAAGGTGGACCGGATCTATGTGCTGCGGGACGGAGAAATTGTAGAAGAGGGTACGCACCATGATCTAGCGCTTCAGGAAGGGGGATTTTATGCCAATCTTGTAAGGTTACAAATGACAGAGTAGAGGTTCTTCATGGGCTCGTCGCAGAGGGACAAAATTTTCTTGAAAAGCAGGAATTAGCTTTTTTTTAACCGTCTCTGCGATAAATTAAATTCCCCTCTTTATCCCATTCTGCGCGGATATAGGGGCGAAAGTTTTTGCTAAAGGGTTGCTCCTGGTATTGGATTTCGCGTTTACGAATGGTTTTGTCCCCCGTGTTATCCCAATATTCCGTCCACAGGCCTACTTTTTCTCCGTATTTGTATTCCCCAAGAACAGCCACTTTACCGTTGTCGTAGAAATGGTAGAAGTTGCCTTCTTCCAGATCATATTCAACCGGTGTCACCTTTTCTATCTGCCGTTCGGATCTGTTGTAATAAGTCACGCGGGAAGCCTTTGGCCATCCTTCGTAATAATTGGATTTGTCCAATAGGATGTTTTTAGCATCAAAGCTTAACCACCTGCCATGTTTGGTGCCAAAATAAAACATCCCCCTTTCGACAACAACATCGTCCAGTCGTTTTTCGTAGGGGCCGTGGAGTAAATACCCGCGGGAGGGATCAAATCCTTTGGTTCGGATCATTCGGTCTTTTTGGTCATACCAGTAGATGTCCCGAATATAGGGATCAACCTCTTGGTTTCGCTGCGTATAGTGAAAATATTCGCTGTGGATTTGATTCCTAAATGACTGCTTAATGAGGTTTCTCTTGGTCTTCTCGCCAAAATAGATGTTTTTGTTCTTCTTTTTCTTCTTTTTCTTGGTTTCTTCTTTGTCTTCCACCGCTGTAAATAAAAGAACCGGTGTGGACACAGGCAATAGGGCATTGCTGACCACGCCCGAGGAATCAGGATCTTCTATTTCTTCTTTTTGGGCCAAAGCAAGCTGCCCAAGAGACAAAAAAAGCAACAAGTAGAGCAATATTTTTCGAGACATCTGAACAGTAAAATTCATATAATATTGATTTGGGCACACCACTGAAGTCAGTACCAAGAGTTCTGCTGAATAAAGAATAAACGTCGATGGTATTTTTATAGTTTCTATGCAATTTAATATTGTATCCTCTGAAAAAAAGGAAAGGTTTAGAATTAACAAGCATTATCCCTATTTTTGCCCAAATAGTTAAAACAGTATATCTATGAACCATATCCTATCTGACCGAATAAACGCTATGGAAGAGTCAGCTACGCTGGCCATGGCAAAAAAAGCAAGGGAGCTGAAAACCCAAGGTATTGACATCATCAGTCTTAGCCTGGGGGAACCTGACTTTAAAACTCCCCAACATATACAAGATGCTGCAAAGGATGCCATTGACGAGGGTAAATATTTTTCATATTCTCCTGTGCCTGGGTATCAGGACTTAAGGGAGGCCATTGCAAAAAAACTGAGAGAGGTGAACCATATCCAGGAAGCCAAGGCGGAGAACATCGTCGTGTCTACAGGGGCAAAGCACTCTATCGCCAATATTTTTATGTGCCTTCTAAATGAAGGGGATGAAGTGGTGATCTTTTCCCCTTACTGGGTGAGCTATGCGGAGATCATCAAATTGGCCGGTGGTGTCCCAGTTTTGATTGAGGGTACCTTGGAGAATAATTTTAAGGCGACAGCAGCCCAATTGGAAGAAGCATTGACGGATAAGACGAAAGCCGTCATTTACTCCTCACCCTGTAATCCTACAGGATCTGTATTCAGTGAAGAAGAGCTTCGGGCCATCGCCGAGGTGGTGAAAAAGCGTAAAGAGCTTTTTGTGGTAGCCGATGAGATCTATGAATTGATCAATTTCACAGGAAAGCATGCCAGCATTGGCGCCTTTGAAGGAATGTTTGACCGGACCATTACTGTCAATGGCTTTTCTAAAGGGTATGCCATGACAGGATGGCGTGTAGGTTATATCTGTGCTCCTCTTTTTATCGCCAAAGCTTGCGAGAAGATGCAGGGCCAATTCACCTCTGGGGGAACGGGTATAGCCCAACGGGCTGCATTGGCTGCAATCGTAGGTGACCAAGGTCCTACGGAAGAAATGGCCGCCGCCTATTTGAGAAGAAGGGATTTGGTGCTGGGCTTGTTGGAAAATATTCCGGGTATCAAAACCCACGTCCCCGAAGGTGCGTTCTACTTCTTTCCGGACGTCTCTTCCTTCTTTGGCAAGTCAGCCGGAGATCAACAAATAGCCGACGCAGATGACTTTTGCTTATATATACTGAATGAAGCCAATGTGTCGTTAGTAACAGGAGCTGCTTTTGGCTCTCCAAATTGTGTCCGTCTTTCCTATGCTGCTTCCGATGAGGAATTGGTCGAAGCCTTGAAACGGATAAAGGAAGCGGTAGAAAAAATAAAATAGTAGAAAACAGCCGATGCAGGAAGTCTCTTCATTCAATGACATTTTTGATCAGGTGATTTTGGATTATCATCTTCAGGATGATGTTGATCAACCATGCGTTAATCCTATGGAGCCTGGGAAATTAGACTACTTGCTTTACCGCAAATGCTGGATTGATAGCGTGCAGTGGCACTTGGAAGATATCATTCGGGATCCATTGATCGATCCGGCCAAAGCACTGGCGATTAAGAGGCGGATAGACGCATCCAATCAGGACCGGACTGATTTGGTAGAGAAAATTGATGACTTCTTTTTGCATAGGTATGCCAGTATAGTCTATCATAAGGATGCGAGAATCAATACTGAAAGTCCAGCATGGGCCATTGACAGACTGTCTATTCTGGCGCTAAAGCTCTATCATATGGAAGAGCAGATCCGCAGAAATGATGTGGAGGAAGCCCACGTTGGAAAGGTTCGGCAAAAACTTGCTGTATTGACGGAACAGCGACAGGATCTTAGCCAGGCTATCTCAGAGCTGTTGGAGGACATCCGGGCTGGACGGCGGATCATGAAAGTGTACAGGCAAATGAAAATGTATAATGACCCTTCCCTGAATCCGATTTTATATGGGGAGGTAAAATGAAGCATCTCCTCGTCATAAGAAATTCTGCGATGGGTGATGTAGCCTTGGCCGTTCCTGCGGTCAAGGCTGCACTTGATGCCTACCCGGATACAAAAATCACCCTTGTTTCGCATGCGGAATTTGCCCCTTTTTTTGAGGGAATGGAAAGGTTGCGTTTTTTTGGGGCTGACTACAAGGCGGCACACAAAGGAGTGTATGGCATATTTAGGCTGACAAGACAATTGGTAAAGCTCGGACCGTTCGATGCGGTATTAGACCTGCATTCGGTGATTAGGAGTTGGCTCATTACGGCCCATTTTTCCGCCATGGGTATTCCGGTATTCAGGATTGATAAGGGCCGGACAGATAAAAAGGCCATTACCCGTTTGAACGGAAAAATCTTTAAGCGACTGAAGCCTTCCTATGAAAGGTATGCAGACGTATTCAGGAAAGCCGGTTTTCCGTTGGCAGTAGATGAGGGTCCTTGGATCCATGAGCCACAGTTTCCACATACATTCTTCAATGAAAAGTTACTTTTGCCCAAGAAGGGGAAATGGATCGGTATAGCTCCTTTTTCGAAGCACATGGGTAAAAATTGGCCAGAAAATAAAGCCAACCAGCTGGTCCAGGATCTGGCGGAAAATGGCTATACGGTTTTCCTCTTTGGTGGAATCCAAGAAGAGGCCAAGCTGAATGAATGGGCATTGAGGATTCCCAATGTGTATTCTCTTGCCGAGAAGTTTTCCTTGAGCAGCGAGCTGGGAGTGATGCAAAACATGGATCTGATGGTAACCATGGACAGCTCTAACCTTCATATGGCATCGCTTGTCGGAACTCCCGTGGTCTCCATTTGGGGATCCACCCATTCCTTCGCAGGGTTTGAGCCTCTGGGTAAAAACAAGCACCTTAAAGTAGAAATTGATCCGAGTGATTTAACCTGCAGGCCCTGTTCCGTATTTGGCAATAAACCTTGTTTCAGGGGTGACTATGCCTGCCTGCAATGGATCGAAGTGAAAGATGTCAGGTTGAAGATAAACGAAGTTTTAGAGGAAGCGAAATGAGAAAGTTAAATTAAGAATTATTTCCCCCATCTTCTGGTTTCTTATTCCCAAATTTCAGTAAATTACCTAACCATATTCCATGGGTAATTATTTTTTATTCCTTTAATTGAGCGTTTAATAGTTGATATGACAGAAGTTTTAGTAATCACCCCGGTCAAAAATTCAATTGCCACCACGCTGGAGACGGCAACTGCCATTGGTAGATCCGGCGTTTCGCTCAGGCATGTCATTTTCAATGATTTTAGCGAACAAGAAACCCGACTATCCCTAGAGGAGCATGCGGCATGCATAGGATACGAGTTGATCCATTTAGAAGATATTACCACTACCCCTTCTCCCAACTACAAACTGGTGTTGCAGATGGCTCAAAGACAAGCCTTGGAAAAAGGGCTGCCTCTTCTAATTGTGGAATCGGATGTGGTGGTAGAGAGAGACACGGTGGAGGGGATGTTAAGGTTTTATGAAGAACATCCACAGGCAGGGCTGATCGGTGCTGTAACGCATGATGAGTCAGGGCGTGTCAATTTTCCCTATCTCAAATTTAAAGACAATAAGGAGGACGTAATCCAAACCACCCGAAGTTTAAGTTTTTGCTGTACGCTTGTATCCAAGGAGTTTTTAAGAAACTTCAGTTTTATGGAATTGAATAACGGAAAAGACTGGTATGACACTTTTATCTCAAAAAAGGCGGTGGAAATGGGATACAAAAATTATGTACTGATGAACCTACCGGTGATTCACAAGCCTCATGGAAGTAGGCCCTGGAAGCAGCTGAAATATAAGAATCCCTTTAAATATTATTTTATCAAGTACTTGAAGGGTCTGGATAAGATTTGATAGATATTGCTATCCGTCAGATTTTCCCGATCGCATTTAGGAATATGTTACAGGGTTTAGAAAGTGATCTTTGAAACCTGAGGGGTCCTTTCAGCATTTTGTAGATAAAATCCCGGTGTTTGAGATTGATATAGGCAATCAATTTTTTCTTTTTCCATTTGTTCATGCTTTTCCTTCTGGAATGCGGAGATATACGGTAAAAGAAGCCCACTATAGGCAGTTTCACCACTTCTCCTCCTTCTTTTAACATGGATATCCAGAATTCCCAATCTTCCCTGCCCCACACAAAATTTTCATCGTAACCACCACAGGCTTCCCAATCAGACTTCCGATACATGGCACTGACAAATATCATATTGTTTTTGGCCAATAAATCCAAGCTGAACGGCTTCAGTTGCCATGGTTCATTTTTAGAACCGAACTTTTCGGCTTCGCAATAGACCACCTTTACTTCCGGTCGAAGGATGAGAACCTGGACCGCTTTGTCTATATAATCAGATGAGATCAGATCGTCAGCATCCAATGGGAGAATGTAATTCCCCTTGGCCTTTTTGATGCCATGGTTCCTGGCTACGGAGGGGCCTGAATTGTCTTGTGAGAGATAACGGATGTTTGGATTTTCCAGCGCCAACTTTTCACCTACCTCGGGAGTGTCGTCGGTAGAGCCATCATTGACAATGACGATTTCCAATGCTTTATGGGTGGAATCCAAGACAGACTTAACTGTCTCTGCTAGGTATCTTCCTTGGTTATAACAGGGGATAATTATGCTAACCGTATTATTTAGTATCTCCATTTTAACAATTCTAAAGTGTGGCAAATAAAGATAAGGCTTTTTTGAGACCATCAAAAAAATGAGTCCCAATCAAGGGCGGTTTTGGGAGCAGTAAACTGCCTCAAAGTAGCAGATGTTGATTTATGAAAGGCCGCTGACCAAGTAAAAATTTCGTAAGTTTCGAATCACACCCTACAGGAATAGGCTCTCGATTGCCTCTGGACGGTCTATTCAGTGATTATGGCTTGATTTAAATCATTTATGACGATTAAAGTCTCGCTTATTTCAATTGTTATTATTTTAATATTAAACCAAAAAATACCCAGTTCAGGGTATTGGTTTATACTTCCAAAGTTTTGTACCTTTGTCGAGGGTGATTAAGCAACTTTTTACGCTAAAAATTTTTAGGTGTGTGTAAGTAGAAAACGGAGGTTATTTGAAATTATTTTTACTAGCCTCCTTTTTTTAAAATTGATTAAATAAATACTTGGATTTTAAGAAATCCTTACAAAAACTTGTGATAAAGTAAATTTGTCATTAAGATTGCTCTTTCAAAACCAATCCACATGGGTGACGCAGTGTTAAATGATTATCTCTATCCGACTACTGAAATAGTTCATGAAGGTTCCTGTGTATTTTTTTTGTTGGAAACCACCTCTATTTTTATCAATACCATTACGGGTTAGTCCCGTTCTATCCATTATATTACCCCTTGCTGATAATTCCATTTTGGAATTTACTCCCTGTTTTAATTATGTAATCCATCGCATTTATGAAAATATTGAAATTTGGCGGATCATCGATAGCTGATATAGAAGCAATAAACCAGACCATTTCCATAATCAAAAAGAGGTCGGAAGACGATGAAGTAGCAGTCGTTTTTTCTGCTTTCGGCGGAGTGACTGAAAGTCTGTTGACTTGTGCCCAGCTGGCCAAACGAAATGACAAGAGCTACCAATCCATTTTGCTGGATTTGGAGAAAAGGCACCTTTCCTTGGCCAAACAACTGATCCCTGTCCAAAAGCAATCCCACACCCTGACTTATGTGAAGGTAAGGTTTAACGAATTGGAGGACCTTCTTCACGGCATTTTTCTCATCAGGGAATGTACCGCCCAAACGTCTGATTATGTAGTGAGTTTTGGGGAAAGGATATCTGCCTATATCTTATCAGAAGCTTTAAAGGAAAACGGGTCCATCTATTTGGATGCGAGAGAAGTAATTCGTACCAATGATCGCTTTGGCCATGCCAAGGTGGATTTTGCTGCAACCAATGCCTTAATTGTGGATTATTTCAAAAATGTCTCCGGCTTAAAGGTAATCACCGGTTTTGTCGGGTCCACTGCTATGGGCGAGACGACCACTTTGGGGCGAAGCGGTTCGGACTATACGGCAGCGATATTTGCGGCGGCACTGGATGCTGAATTGCTGGAGATCTGGACCGACGTTCCCGGCGTCATGACGGCAGATCCCAAGTTGGTTTATTCTGCCATTACTATTCCACAACTCAGTTACAATGAGGCAATGGAATTGTCCCATTTTGGTGCCAAGGTGGTGTTTCCCGCTACCATGCAGCCCGCCATGAGGAAGAAAATTCCGATCTATATCAAGAATACCTTTGAACCAAGCCATCCGGGAACCCTTATTTGTGAAACTTCCGGGGAAGGCAAATTGATCAAAGGCATTTCTTCTTTGAGTGACATTTCCCTGTTGAACATCCAAGGCCCAGGATTGGTGGAGGTGATCGGTGTCAGTGGAAGGGTCTTTGGCGCTTTGGCCAATGCGGAAGTCAATGTCATACTGATCAGCCAAGCTTCTTCCGAGCACAGCATTTGCATAGCGATCAAAACGGCGGAAGTAATCAGGGCAAAAGAAGCCATCAAGCAGGAATTCATCCATGAAATCAAGGGGGGGGAAATGGACGAAGTGGTGGTGTTGGCAGACATGTCCATCATCGCCATCGTAGGGGAAAACATGAAGCATTTTCCTGGAGCCAGTGGCAGATTGTTCCAATCATTCGGTCGGAACAATATCAACGTTTCTGCCATAGCCCAAGGCAGCTCTGAATTGAACATTTCTGCTGTAATTTCAAAAGCAGACCTTCAGAAAGGCCTTAATGCCCTTCATGAAGCGTTCTTTTTGTCAGATCACCGTGTCCTCCATATTTTCCTTATAGGCGTAGGCCTGATTGGAAAGACTTTGGTAAAAATGATGAGAAGCCAGTTGCAAAAGCTTCAGGACGACAGCATGCTGGATATTAAAATCCATGGTATGGCCAACTCCAGGTATATGGCATTTGACGAAGATGGTTTTGATTTGGACAATTTCGTGCCCCCGTCAGAGGCAGATCAGCCCATGGATCTGCAGAAGTTTTTGGACACCATGTCCAGCATGAATTTTTCCAATTCCGTATTGGTGGATTGTACTGCCAGCCAGGAAGTCTCTGAGGTATACCAGCAGGTTTTAGAAGCGAAGATCGCCATTGTTACCCCTAATAAAAAAGCCAACTCCGGATCCTTGGCCAAATATCAACAGCTTAAAAAGCTATCCAGCCAGCGAAATATCAAGTTTTTGTACGAGACAAATGTCGCGGCCGGCCTACCTGTGATCAATACCTTGCAGGACCTTATCCTGAGCGGTGACAAGGTCATCCGGATCGAAGGGGTGTTAAGCGGCTCTATGAATTATATTTTTAGTGAACTGGAGAAGGGATTGCCTTTTAGTGAAGTAGTAGCACAGGCAAAGGAAAAGGGATACACAGAACCTGATCCAAGGGATGATTTAAGCGGGATGGATGTGGCTAGAAAGATATTAATCCTAGGACGGGAAGCAGAACAGGAACTTCATTTTGAAGATGTCTCCATTCAAAGCATGGTGCCGGAAGACTGTGCCGATGCGGGTTCTGTCAGTGAGTTTTTTGAGAAATTAAAATCACATGACGGCTATTTTCAGAAGTTATTGGAAGATGCCGAAAGTAAAGGCCAGAAATTACGTTTCATGGCGGTATTGGAACATGGAAAGGCCAAGGTAGGCCTAAACTCTGTAGACAGTAAACATCCGTTTTTCTCCCTCAGCGGAAGTGACAACATGATTTTATTTACCACCGAACGTTATCACGAGTTCCCGATGATCATTAGGGGTCCGGGAGCTGGTGCAGACGTAACCGCAGCGGGGGTGTTTGCGGATATTATTCGATTAGGACATTACTCAAGATGAAAAAAGTAACCGCATTTGCTCCGGCCACAGTAGCCAATGTCTCCTGTGGATTTGATATTCTGGGTTTCGCAGTAAATGATTTAGGGGATAAAGTGACTGTGAGCCTATCCGATGAAATAGGCTTGAGGGTGAAAAATATCACCGGGGATCAAGGCAGATTACCCTATCATGTGGAGAAGAATACCTGTACGGTCGCCATTCAGGCCATGCTTCGGCAATTGGGATTTCAAGGCGGCTTGGAGGTTGAATTGGAAAAGGGACTTCCTTTGGGAAGCGGTATGGGGTCCAGCGCTGCCAGTGCTGTCGCCGCACTTGTAGCAGCCAACCATTTGTTGGGAAGCACCTTTTCCAAACAAGAATTGTTGCCTTTTGCTATGGAAGCTGAGGCCATTGCCTGTGGTGCAGGCCATGCGGATAATGTTGCCCCGGCCTTGTTGGGCGGATTTGTTCTGATCCGGGGGTATGAACCTTTGGATGTCATCCGCCTGCATGTACCCTCGGGGTTATATTGCACGCTTCTTCATCCCCATCTTGAGCTGAACACCGCCGATTCGCGCAGTGTGCTGAAGAAAAATGTATCCCTTAAAGATGCCATCATCCAGTCGGGGAACATTGCCGGTTTGGTGGCAGGCCTCTTTCAGGAGGATATGGGTTTGATAAGCCGTTCTCTCAACGATGTCATCGCCGAGCCATCGCGGTCCGTTCTTATCCCTGGATTTGATGAAGTAAAAGCTGGAATCAGAGAAGTGGGTGCATTGGGCTGTGGTATTTCCGGTTCCGGGCCTACCATGTTTATCTTGTCGCCTAATGCGTCCATCGCATGGGAAGCCAGCAGGGTGGGGCAAAACATTTATGATCAGATAGGTCTTTCTGTCGATGTCCACGTCCCCGCTATCAATACCCGGGGTGCCCATGTAGTCGAGGAAAATTGATGAGGAAATAACTGTCTTTAAAGCATATCACCCCCACGCCGAAAAGTTAATATCCTCCTGCCTTTGTAGCGATGATTCAAGCCTTAGGCCTCAGTGATTTAAATGGTTGACAGCGAAATAGCAAATGGAATGAAATTCTATAGTACAAATGATAAAAGCCAAATAGTTTCTTTAAAAGAAGCGGTTATCAAGGGATTGGCACCAGACCAAGGTCTCTATATGCCGGTTGAAATCCCCCGGATGAGCAAGGAATTTCTAGACGGGATCCACGGGCTTTCTTTTAGGGAGATAGGGTATGAAGTCATCCATTCATTTTTTAGGGAAGACTTGTCTAAAGAGGAGATGATTGATTTGGTAGATCATACCCTTCAATTTGACGCACCTCTCGTGGAAATCGAGAAGGATGTTTTTGCCCTGGAATTGTTTCATGGTCCTACCTTGGCTTTCAAGGATTTTGGGGCCAGGTTTTGTTCCAAATTGATGAGTCTTTTATTGGACGGTCAGAAAGTGAAGGTATTGGTGGCAACTTCGGGTGATACCGGGAGTGCGGTTGCCAATGGCTTTTTTAATGTGCCGGGCGTGGAAGTCATTATTCTCTATCCCGAAGGGAAGGTCAGCGAATTACAGGAAAAGCAGTTTACTACACTTGGGGGAAATGTCACAGCCCTGGAGATAGATGGAGTGTTTGATGATTGCCAGAGGTTGGTCAAAGAAGCCTTTTTGGACCAGGAACTAAACAGGCAAATGTTGCTGACCTCGGCTAATTCCATCAACATTGCAAGATGGATACCCCAATGTCTGTATTACTTTTATGCCTATTCCAGGTTGCCTAAAAGTGATAAAAAGGTTGTCTTTTCTGTTCCAAGTGGAAATTTTGGAAATCTGGCTGCCGGGATTCTGGCTGCACGAATGGGTTTGGATATAGCCTGTTTTGTGGCATCTACCAATGTGAACGACGTGGTGCCCCGTTACCTTAAAGGGAATCCCTTTTTGGCGAAGCCATCCATACAGACCCTTAGTAACAGCATGGATGTGGGAAATCCGAGTAACTTTTACCGCTTGTTGGCCTTATTTGACGGGGATGAGGAGCAATTGAAGGACATGGTCAAGGGGTATGCCTACACGGATGAAGAGACCATCTCCTGTTTGAAACAAGTGAAGCAGAAGACAGGATACACCATGGATCCCCACGGGGCAGTGGCCTATTTAGGTTTGACTGATTTCCTGGCCGACAACGCCGGTCATTGTGGCGTATTCCTTGAAACCGCCCATCCCGGAAAGTTCGGTAAGGTGGTGGAAGAAGCCTTAGGTAGGGAGGTGGATTTGCCTGAGCGGCTGGCGGCGTTTCTCCATGGGGAAAAACAGGTGACTAGGATGAAAAATGATTTTGCCCTATTTAAGAACTATTTAATGGATAACCCATAAAAAAAGCAGCCTTCAATCGAAGCTGCTTTTTGTGCGGTGATCATATAGTAGTTAAGTATCAGTCAGGATACCGCAGGGGCTTGGCCCTGGCTGGCTTTCTGCCGTGTCAATCAGCAGGTTAAATTTTTCTCAGCTGGAAGATATTTTTTGAAATGGTTAAAGGAATGGGTATTGATGGGTTTTTTGTTTTCGAAACTCCCTCCATTCTCCTCCATCCAAATTTCCATTTTCTCCTCATACTCCTTTAGTTTAGGGGCATTTTCTTTTTCCCAATCCTTCATTTTTTCTTCAAATTCCTTCATTTTAGGCGCAAAAGAAGACTCCCACTCTTTTTGGTGCTTTTGCATCTTTTCTTCCCATACTTTCATGTCCTCTTCAAACTTGTCGAACAACAGGCCGTTTTTGTCTTGCCAATGGCTCATTTTCTCTGCAAATGACTGTGCAATCGCTTCAATGTTTTCTTGTACTTTTTCCATTGAAGCTTGTAATTTTTCCTTTCTTTTTTGGGCTTCTGGGGAATTGTCATTTTCCAATTTTTGCAATTCCAGAGCCATCTTTGTAAGACTGTCAGTCTGATCTTTAATATCAAGCGGAGGAAAATTGAACTGGTCTATGGGGGCAGGGGGTGCTGGGGGAATTCCATGGAAAGCGGGAACCTGAACATCCAATTGGGGGGCAGGTGTCAGTTGCAGTTGCGGCATGCCTTCCTTCTCTTTAGCGGGCTTTTTGGAGGGTATTGTATCTTGGTTGTACCTCGTTATCCGCGTCTCGTTGACAGAAAGATGGGCGAACTCCAGGTCTTTCGGTACATCTGCCCGTACGGTGTAATTTGGGAGTGAGGTCAAGAGAACAGGATCCACCCTGTCTTCTTGAACCTGGGCGTCTACCAATAAGACGGAGCTGATGATTAGGGCAAATAGCATGGTAAGGGGAAATAAAGGTGATAATTTGGGAGAGGCAGTCTTCTTTCCGAGAATCCTTTTGATTCTTTGAAGCGTGGAGTTTTTGTCTTCAGAGGCAGCCAATGCCATCTCTGGGGTTGGGGAATTCGACAGGTTGGCAACTTCAGCTAGGCCATGTGCCAATGCGGAAGGGGCTATTCCAATAGATATCGCCAGGTCATCCGTCGCGTTTTCACGCTCTTCTTTTATTATGTAATTGATCCACCAGAAGCAGGGATGGAAGAAAAAGAGTACCTCCATGACCGACTGAATGAAGTTGAATAAATAGTCATTACGTTTAATATGTGCCAGTTCATGCGCAATAATAGCCTCCAGTTGCTCTGGGCTTATGGAGAAGATTAAGCTGGTCGGAAGCAGGATTACCGGCTTGACCAGGCCGTAGGTAACCGGAGAATGAACGAGGGAGCTTTTAAGTACTTCCACCTTTCTGAAAATGCCCAAGGAGGCAGATAGGTTATTTATTTTTTTAAGAAGGGTGTTGTTCACTGCCTCATGGTGTTTTTTATGAAGCTTTTCGAGGTCGTAGAGGCTGCCAGCCAATCGGATCATATAAAACATCGCTCCCAATATCCACAGATTTACCAGATAAGGAAGGTAATGTTCCAATTGGGCTGAAATATAAGGGAGGAGGGACTTTTGGTTCGAAAAATCTCCCCTGCTTATGACGCTTGCGGAAATGATACCAGTCTGTGCCGTCACTTCTATATCAGCAGAGAAGGCAAGGGGGGGATTGCTCTCCGCAGATTCCAATTCGTAAAGGAATGTCCATGCTCCGGCCACAAAGACCAGTAACAGCGCGGAAAAAGCCATATTATACCTCCAAGCTGCTGCTTTTTTCTGCATCATGGCCAATAGGAGCCATAACAGCATACTGATCAAAGCGATCTGCCAGATGGAATGAACCAACGTCCAACCGATGGCTTCCAAGTATCTCTCTTCAATAAATAAATGGGTAAAATTCATTGTTTTTCTTTTTCAAGTTGATCTAAAAATTCCCTGATTTCATTGATTTCCTCTTTGGAAGGTTGGCCCTGACCCAAAGCCTGCATCACCAGGTTTTTGGCAGAACCTCCGAATGCTGTAGACAAAAATCCCTTCACAAGAGATTTTTGGGTGGCCTTCTGTGTAATGGCAGGGGCGTAGATATGGCTTCTGTTTTGCTCGTCCCTGATCACCAGTCCTTTGGCATGCATGATCTGCATGGTTTTTAGAGTAGTCGTATAACCCGTAGCTTTAGTTTCCGCCAATTTTTCGTGGATTTGGCGCACACTGGCTTTCTTTAGTGTCCATAAGAATGATAAAATTTCCAATTCTGACTCTGTAGGCTTGACATCCATTTTCATTATACGATTAATTTCGTAGTAAAGGTATACGATGGGTTTCGTACAATCAAGCTGCGGCGCGTTTTTTTTTTAATATATTTTTTAGCAGATATTTACAGTCTTCAAAAAAGTCTTAATATTTGATCCTGTATGTGTTTAATTTCATTCAACTGGAAGGCCCATCCTGTCTATCAATTAATTCTCGTGGGCAATAGGGACGAATTTTATAACAGGCCGACCTCATCTCTTCATTTGTGGGAAAGCGGGTTTTATGCGGGGAAAGACCTGAAGGGTGGGGGAACATGGATGGGCTTTCATCCTAATGGAAAATTCGCAGCCTTGACCAATTTCCGTGACTTTCGGCATTCTATATCGGACCCTGTGACGAGGGGACATCTTGTTAAAGATTTTTTAGAGAACAACCATGACCCGGTTCAATACCTCAAGTCGATCAAAAAAGAGATGGGAAGGTATGAAGGCTTTAATCTTCTGGTGGCAGAGGGAGACCAAATGGCTTATCTATCCAATCGACGTCAGGAAATCGAGATTGTTTCGCCCGGCATCCATGGGATCAGCAATGCTTTTCTGGATACTCCCTGGCCAAAGGTAGAACAGGCCAAACTTGAGCTGCAAAGAGGGATAGAAAGTAAATTAGTAGATGAAAGTTCCATATTAAGTCTTTTGCAATCTGAAGAGTATGCCTCCGATACATCCCTTCCCACCACAGGTGTGCCTTATGAAATGGAACGCGTTTTGTCAGCGCAGTTTGTAAAAATGGGAAAGGAATATGGCACAGTAAATACGTCAGCTGTCTTGTGGAGGCATGATGGGGAAGTCATTATTAAGGAAAGAAGAACCATTCCTTCCGAGGAAAATACCGTGAAATTCCAAATACGTCCGGATTTTTAAAGCAGAAATTAAAGGCCTGAGATGGTCGGATGAAGTGCCTTCTGTTTTGGCGGATTTTCCACGTCACTTTGTTCTACTAACTCATGCATTAACTAATGAGGAGGTATTTTTGGAGAAGTTCGAACTGAAAGAAATGAAAAATGTTTTAGAGATATGCAAAAGCTAGACGTATTGATTATTGGTGCGGGACCTATCGGATTGGCCTGTGGTATTGAGGCGGGAAAAAACAAACTGGACTACCGGATTATAGAGAAAGGTACCCTGACGAACTCTTTATTCAATTATCCAGTCAATATGACTTTTTTTTCTACTTCAGAGAAACTGGAAATGGGTGGCATTCCCTTTATGTCCATCAACAAACAGCCTACTCGTCCGGAGGCATTGGAATACTATAGGAGGGTGGCCAAGCATTATGATTTAAAGGTCAATCTTTATGAAGAAGTTTTACAAATGCAGAAAGGGGCCGAGGGATTTGTAATTAAAACGACCAACGCCATTTACGAAGTTGAAAAAGTAATTCTTGCCACGGGTTTTTACGATTTGCCCAACAAAATGAACGTTCCTGGGGAAGCTTTGCCCAAGGTAACGCATTACTATAAGGAGCCATGGCCCTATATCGGGCAGAACATCATTGTGGTGGGAGGGGGGAATTCTGCCGTGGATGTGGCGCTGGAAACATGGAGGAAGGGAGCCAATGTAACCATGGTCGTAAAGGAAGGGGAGGTAGACCGGACGGTCAAATACTGGGTACTTCCCGACATTGAGAACCGAATCAAAGAGGGCTCCATCAAGGCTTTCTTCAACTCGACAATCGCTGAGATAAAGGAGAAAGAAGTGGTTTTGAATACACCTGATGGAGAAAAAACGCTTTCTAACGATTTTGTGTTGGCGATGACCGGTTACAGGCCCAATTATAAGTTGTTGGATCAGTTGGGTGTGACGTTGACCTTGGATGAAAAAAGAAGGCCCTGTTTCGATGATCAGAGCCAGGAGTCGAATGTGCCCGGCCTATACCTGGCAGGAGTGGTTTGTGGGGGCTTGAACACCAGAGAGTTTTTTATAGAAAATACAATAGACCATGCAAGGGCGATTTTTGAGGATATCGCTGCCAAAAGAAAAGTTACAGAAGCCTAAAAAGATCAAATTGCCTCCTGCCGCCCTAGTTGAAAGGGACGGAATGGGAACGGGTCTCCAGGGCCAAGGGTAAAGTCAGCGTGAAGGTTGAACCCCTGCCCTCTTCGCTTTGAATGGAGATGTCAGCATTTATTTTTTTGGCACTTTCCCGAGAGAGGTATAAGCCCAGTCCGGTTCCTTTTTCCTTCTCAGTCCCATACGTGGGTTTTATATCCAAGAGGAAGACGTTTTCCAAATTCTCCTTTGAGAAACCGATTCCGGTATCAGAAATCGAGATCTGCACTTCATCACCCAGTTGTTGAACCACAAAACTGATCTCTCCTCCCTTAGGCGTAAATTTGATGGCATTTTGAACGAGGTTCCTGACAATAAGTATGACCCGTCCCATGTCGGTTTTTATAACGGGATTGTCTTTATATTTTGTTATAAAGCGAATATTCTTGTTCGAGGCCAATATTTCATATATGGCGAGAACATTTTCACATGCGCTCTTGATGTCACTTTGGGTGATGTGGATTTCCTTCTCCTGTATTTCAGAAGATGCCCATTCTAATATATTATCGAGCATTCTCTTGGTATTAGAAGTCATTGTCAATAGCTCATTCTGGACAACTTCTCTTTCATCCTCATCAAGTTCCCCTGCCTGCATGAATTCAAGGATACTCAAGATAGAGTTTAACGGAGACCTAAGGTCATGGGAAATCAAGGCAATGATTTTGTTTTTTTGCTCATTGCTTCTTTGCAGCCGATGGTTAACTTCCAGCAGCTCCCTGCTTTTGGCTTCACTCTCCCATTTTTCTAAGCGGTAATATCTTTTAATGGTGGAGATGACGGCGACGATACCAATTAGCGAAACCATATACGTGATCAAATGATCCCCAAATTGATGCTCTACGCTCAAATATACAGAAGGGATCAGTTGAGGGTGAAAAATGTCGATAGAGATCAATACCGAGAATATTAAAAAATTGTAGACGATCCAGAAGACATAATGTTTTTTGGGAGAGAGCGTCATCATGATGAGGTGAAACATCAACAAGACATAGGAGCTCGGCCCCTCAATTCCATCGTTGAGGTAAAAATTTAACGCGATGATGGGATAACACAACAATCCAAACATCAAATAACTCGACATGAAGTGTCCCAGGAAGCGGGAATTAATGTAGATGGCAATCAGTACGACCGATGCTCCCAACAAGAAGATTCCCAAAAAATCCTGCTCATAGATGAAATTAAAGGTGGACATCGCCAGCAGGTAAACGAAAATGATAAAGGAAATACCATGAAAAATCACGTTCTCCATCTCCAAACCTGGCTGATGGCTGAGGAGAAATTTATAGGCCTTTTTTGTTCTTTGAACCACGATAGTATATTGAGGGCTTTGTTCTATATATGGCAGAGATCCCTAATGGACTCATCCAAATTTCGCAAAAATAATTTATCTTAATGCCTTATCCTATTAAACGCCATCCTGTTCCAAGAATAAATCCCTAAATTTAAAGGACTTGCCGTCAAACAAGCCTTTGTCGCTTAACTTCAGGTCTGGGATGACCAACAAGGCCATAAAACTCAGCGTCATAAATGGCGATTGAAGCCGGGATCCCATTTGTTTGGCGATTTGGTCAATTTCAGTATAACGCTCTGCCACTTTATATCCGTCTTCGGTAGACATAATTCCTGCTACCGGCAGTGGGAGTAATTTTTCATTTGCTCCCCAAGCCGCGGCGATGCCTCCTTTTGTTCCGATTACCAGGTTAACTGCCTTTGCAATAGCGTCATCATCGACTCCCACAGCGATAATGTTGTGGCTGTCATGCCCGACGGAGGACGCAATCGCTCCTGTCTTAAGACCAAAATTTTTGATAAAGGCTACTGCAGGTATAGCGTCCTGATAACGGTTAACCACTGTAATTTTTAAAATGTCCTGATCCGGATTAGAGACGGCCATTCCCGAATCGATTTTTATTTCATTTATTGTTTGCGGAGTTATCAATTGTCCGTCCAAAGCCTCTATCACCCGTACTTTGTCGCCTTTTGCCCTAATTTGGAAGTCTGCCGGTGCTTTGTTCGATGTGTTAAAATTGTTGATGGTCTCGTTCCTTGTGGGAAGGATCAATGTGCGACCCTCCTCTGCCACCAATTCACCATTGATATAGGTTTGCGCTACGTCAAAATCCACCAGGTCTTTTACTACTACAAAATCCGCCCAATCTCCCATCCTCAACTGCCCCACATCCAGGCGATAATGTTGGATTGGATTGACGCAAGCTGCTTTTAATACCTTGAACAGATCTTTCCCTCTGGCAACAGCACGTGCCACTAATTGGTTGATATGCCCTAGGGCTAAGTTATCGGGATGTTTATCGTCAGAACAAAACATCATCTGATCGAAATGGCCATCTATCAGGTCGATAAGTGCTTCAAAATTTTTGGCCGCGCTTCCTTCTCGGATGAGGATTTTCATTCCCAATTTTAATTTTCCCAAGGCCTCTTCTGCCGTGAAACACTCATGGTCTGTGGAAATTCCTGCAGATACGTATTTCTCCGCCAATTCGCCCTGAAGTCCGGGCGCATGGCCATCCACTGGTTTGCCATATTTTTGGGCGATGGCTATTTTTTTCATGACCGAGGGGTCTCTGCCGACTGTTCCGGGCCAATTCATCATTTCGGCAAGGTATAGTATTTCTTTTCGCTGCAGCAAGGTGTCGATGTCTTCCGAGGTGATTTCTCCTCCCGCTGTTTCAAAAGGCGTTGCCGGAACGCAGGAGGGAGCTCCGAAATAAAACTTGAAATTGACCTGTTTGCCGTTATCAATCATATATTCTACGCCCTGCATGCCACATACATTGGCGATTTCGTGGGGGTCGGACACCGTCGCGACAGTACCATGAACCACCGCCAACCTGGCAAATTCCGACGGCACCAGCATGGAAGATTCCACATGCACATGAGCATCAATGAAGCCGGGCAGCAAAAATTGTTGGGGAGCCTCATCAACTCTTTGAACAGCGGCAATGCGTCTGTTTTCCACCGTGATCCGCGCGGGATAAATTTCGCGTTGGAGAATATCCACGTATTGTCCTGTTACAAAAAAGGCTTTTGTGTTATGCATACTTCATCAGCAAATTCAAGTATTTCTTATCTAACTTTTCCCCATACCAGTCTTCATATGGCACGTCTTCTCTTCGGGAATTCAGTATTCCGAAAGTACCTGAAAACTCCCATATGCCAAACCCAATACCGTTGTCATGGAGGATGTCCAGCACATCTTCAAACCAAGCCAAAAACACCTGGTGGGGGATCAGATTATAAGCTCCACACTCTCCGCAATGGACGCCTACGCCTTTCTTAATCAGTTCCACCCAAGGCTGATAATGTTGTTCCAAAGCACTTTTGTCATAATGCCTGCCATTGCTTTCTCCTGGCCATGACGGTTCGGGAAGGTTGATTGGATCTTTGTAAACCCAAGGTGCCTTGTAATGGGAGATAAAGTGCGGGAAATATCCCCTACAGCTTTGGGCAAGATCAAGGTCAGCAAATTCGGGAAGTGCTATGCTCCCCCCGCCGTTGCCGTCGGCGATCACCAGCCGGTTTTTTTTGACCGATTTAATTGTTTTTAAAGCAGCTTCTGCCACCCTCCGGTAATCTTCTATGGGTACAGGACCTCCGGGAGAATGTTGGTCATTCACGTCTTCGCGCATAAAAGGCTCGTTGACCAGGTCAAAGCTGAGTTTTTTAGAGGAGATGTTCTTATACCTTTTCGCCCACATTTCCCAATGGGCACAGAAGGCGTCCAAGGCTTCCTGGTCTCTCCACAGGCTGTAAGGCTCCACAAATCCAGCATTGATACAAAAGCCGGGGGCGCGGTGGAGATTGAGGCTTACGTGGAGGCCTTGTTGATGGGCCTGGTCTACAAGCCGGTCAATTTCCTCCAGCCTTTGCTCGTCAAAATCCAGCACCTCATCTTTTTGTATCGGGCGGGATCGGTCGAATTTTAAATAGCTGGGATAGGAAATAGGGACCCTCACGAAGTAAAAGCCCCAATCGGCCATCCATTTAAAATATTCCGGCTTGTTTTTTCTTCCTTGAGTAGGATCCGGGGAAAAGAAATCCAAGAGGTTGAATCCCCGCCAAGCGGGTAGAGGATTTTTGGGCAGAGCGCTGCCGCTTGAAAAAGCCTGGGGTCCGGCTAGGCCAACACCGGCCGTGACAAGTGCAGAGGTTTTCAAAAAGCTTCTTCTGGAATTGGGCTGTTTTACTATCATTGCCTTGAAATGCATTTGTAATGTAATAAGTAAGGTACGGATTTTTCAATGTTTTGATCCATAAATAATCCTTTTTGTCTATTGCTAAAGCCTTCACCTCACCCGTCATGGCTGGGGAGCAGGGCGATTTTTTTAATCCAAGCAAAGATGTAGTATATTCGCAACCTGAAAGGGGTTTGCAAATTTTTATGAAAAAAATAGTCATAGCTATTGATGGTTTTTCCGGTTGCGGCAAGAGTACAACGGCCAAGGAGGTAGCCAAACTGTTGGGTTATACTTATATCGATTCGGGTGCCATGTACCGGGCAGCCACGCTACATTTTTTGAACCGCTTTACCAACCTCACCAACCCAAAGGATATTGAAAAATCTTTGGAAACCTTCAAAGTCGAGTTTCATAAAGATCCAGAAACAGGCGATCAGTTTACCTTCTTAAATGGCCTGAATGTAGAGCGGGAAATCCGATCCATGAAGGTCTCCAATATGGTAAGCGAAGTAAGTAAGATTAAGGCGGTTAGAAAGGAATTAGTTGCGCAGCAAAAACGTTTGGGAAGGCATAAAGCAGTGGTGATGGATGGCCGCGACATAGGCACGGTGGTTTTTCCGGAGGCGGAGCTCAAGGTTTTCATGACCGCTGATTTAAATATTAGGGCACAGCGCCGGCAGAGGGAGATTCTTGAGAAGGGGCAGCTTATAGCGCTCGATGAGGTTGTCCACAATCTGAGTGAAAGAGACCGTATAGACAGTACCCGGGAAGAAAGCCCATTGATCAAGGCCGAAGACGCGGTGGATGTGGATACCAGTTTTCTGGATTTCACGGAGCAGGTGTCCACTATTGTGGGTATGGCCAAAGAAAGGATTGCAGCTAAAACTTAGTAAATATGGAAGTTTCAATTGATAAAAATTCAGGATACTGTTTTGGTGTTGAGTTTGCCATTAAGATGGCGGAAGATGAGATGGAGGACGCCAATCAGCTGTATTGCCTTGGTGATATTGTCCATAATGACATGGAGGTAAAGCGCCTCGGTAAAAAGGGATTGGTGGTGATCAGCCGGGAAGATCTTCAAAATCTCAAGGACTGCAAGGTGTTGATCAGGGCGCATGGGGAGCCTCCGGAAACCTATAGAACGGCGATTGAAAACAACATAGAACTTATCGATGCCTCCTGCCCAGTGGTGCTGAAGTTGCAGCATCGGGTAAAAAACGCCTTTGATAAAATGGAGAAGGAAGAGGGCCAAATTGTCATCTACGGCAAAAAAGGACATGCCGAAGTGATTGGACTTACTGGACAAACCATGGAAAAGGCAATCGTTGTCATGGAAGACAAGGATTTAGACCAAATTGATTTTTCGAGACCGGTGACACTTTTTAGCCAGACCACCAAGAGCACCAAAGGGTTCTATGATTTAAAGCAAAAGATAGAAGAACGGATCACAGCTGCCAAAGGAAGCGTGGAAGCAGTTGACTTTAACGCCAATGACTCTATCTGCCGCCAGGTCTCCAATCGGGAGCCTCAACTCAAAAAGTTTGCTTCTGAAAATGATGTAATCATTTTTGTCTCAGGAAAGAAAAGCTCCAATGGCAAGGCGCTTTACGAAGTGTGTAAGCAGGAGAACCAGCAAAGCTATTTCGTAGAGAACGAGCAAGAAATTCAAGATGATTGGTTTAAGCCGTTATTCAAGGTGGGAATCTGCGGTGCGACATCTACCCCGATGTGGTTAATGGAACAGGTACAGGATTATATTAAAGCGATGGAAAAAAACCAAATAAATGTTTCTTTGCCAAAATGATTTGGTCAATATGCGTTATTAACTTCTTTCATTTGCAACAAATATTAGTAGAAATATCTTCTTATAATTAATGTATTTTATTAGATTTGAGGCGTTTTTCAAAGGTCCATACAGTTTCAAAATTAAAATATGTCAAAAATAGTTAAGCTTAAGAAAGGGTTTGATATTAAGCTCGTTGGGAAGGCGGAAAAGCAACTGGTTGATTTCCAGCAGGCCCAAACCTTTGCAGTAAAGCCGACCGACTTTATAGGAATGGGACGTCCAAAAGTGCTTGTCGCTGAGGGTGATCTTGTGAAGGCAGGTACTCCTATTTTATTTGATAGAAAATCTGAAAAGGTCATGTACGTTTCTCCTGTTTCCGGCGAAGTAGTGGAAATCAAAAGAGGGGAGAAGAGGAAATTGCTAGAGATCAAAATCCTTGCTGATAGCCAGATCGCTTACGAACAATTCAATAAATTTTCAGACGCTGATATCCTTTCTGCCTCCAGAGGACAGATTGTTGAGCAACTTACCAAGGGCGGCGCCTGGCCGCAGCTTATCCAAAGGCCTTACGGCATCGTAGCGGATCCCGCCGATGAACCTAAGGCTATTTTTATATCAGGTTTTGACACCCACCCATTGGCTCCCGATCTTGGCTTTACACTTCAAGGGCAGGAAAGGTTTTTCCAAGCGGGTATTGACATTTTGAAAAAGCTAACCTCAGGAAAGGTCCATTTGAATTTGAAGGACGCTGCTGAAAATGCTCCCCTATTTACCAATGCCAAAGGTGTACAGATCAATAAATTTTCCGGTGCGCATCCTGCAGGCAATGTAGGTGTTCAGATCCACCATATTGATCCCATCAACAAAGGTGATATCGCCTGGACCATCACCCCTTATGGGGTAAGCCAAATCGGAAAACTGTTTTTGGAGGGTGTTTTTGACGCTTCAAAAATTATTGCCGTAACCGGCTCTGAGGCAAAAAGGACAGGCTATGTAAAAACCTATAGTGGTGCCTGCGTGGACAAATTAGTAGCTGGAAATACCCAATCGGATAATGTTCGGGTGGTTTCTGGTAACGTCCTGACGGGCGAAAAGATCCTTAGGGATGGGTACCTTGGTTATTACCACAACCAGATCACCATTTTGCCGGAAGGAGACTATTTTGAGTTTATGGGCTGGGCGAAGCCGACTGCTGACAAGTTAAGTTACCACCGCGCATTGGGGCTGTTTTCCTTCTTGTCTCCCAATAAGGAATTTGCTTTGGACACCAACACCAGGGGTGAAGAAAGGGCTTTTGTCCAAACCGGCATCTTTGAGAGCGTGACCCCTATGGATATCTATCCAGTCTATTTGTTAAAAGCCATTATGGCGGAGGACTATGATGAAATGGAAGAATTAGGGATTTTTGAAGTGATTGAAGAGGATTTAGCTCTTTGTGAATTCGTGGATGTCTCCAAACATCCCGTTCAGCAAATACTCAGAAAAGGAATTGAACTAATTCAATATAGTTAATACATATGAAATTTCTACGTGATCTGTTAGATAAGCAAAAGCCACTTTTTCAAAAAGGTGGAAAGTTTGAAAGCTTATATTATTTATATGAAGCGGGAGAGACTTTTATGTTTTCCCCCAATCATACTACCAGTATAAAAGGTGCGCAGGTAAAGGATGCCATCGATTTGAAGCGATTGATGATCACCGTGGTGATCGCTATGATTCCCTGCTTGTTGTTCGGGATTTACAATACCGGGCACCAACATTTCTTGGCTGTCGGTGAGGCTGCTACTTTCGGGGACAAGTTCCTCCTAGGTTTGCAACTTGTGTTGCCTATTGTTATTGTAGCTTATGCAGCAGGTGGGATTGTAGAGGCAGTATTTGCCGTCATCAGAAAACACCCAATCAATGAAGGCTTTTTGGTAACAGGGATGCTGATCCCGTTGATTGTTCCTCCTACTATACCGTTATGGCAGGTGGCTTTGGCCACCATATTCGCTGTGGTGATTGCCAAGGAAGTATTTGGAGGCACTGGGATGAACGTACTTAACGTGGCAATGACAGCAAGGGCGTTTTTGTATTTTGCTTACCCTGCGCAAATTTCTGGCGATCAGGTATGGACATACCTGGGAGACAAAACTCCGGTGGATGGTTTTTCAGGAGCTACCGCACTTGGTGTGGCTTACCAGTCCAGCGTGGATGGTGAAGTAATTACCACTGCCTTGGCTTCCCACAACGCATCAATAGGTGATAATCTGTATAGTTTTGCCAATATGTTCTTCGGTTTTATTCCAGGTTCAATTGGAGAGACTTCGACATTAATGGTGTTGATCGGAGCGGCCATTTTGATCCTTACCGGGGTTGGTAGTTGGAAGATCATGGCAAGCGCATTTGCAGGAACTTATGTGATGGGTCTTGTGATGAATTTATTGTCTACCAATGACTACATGGCATTGCCCGCACACTATCATTTGATCTTAGGAGGCGTTGCATTCGGGATCGTCTTCATGGCCACGGATCCGGTGACTGCCTCGCAGACCGAAACCGGCAAATGGATTTACGGTTTTCTTATTGGGGTGCTTACGGTGATTATCAGGGTCACTAACCCTGCCTATCCTGAAGGTATAATGCTGGCCGTTTTGTTTATGAACGTCTTCGCCCCGCTTATTGATTTCTATGTAGTAAAAGCAAACAAGAAAAGGAGGTTACAACGTGCAACAGTCTAACACATACATAATTATATTCTCGGTCGTCCTAACTGTCATCTGTGGATTTTTGTTGTCTGGGTCTTCTCAGTTATTGGGACCCATTCAGCAGGAGGCAATTGCATTGGACACCAAAAAGCAGATTTTGGGAGCTGTAATTAGTTCCGATGAAATCGGTGCCATGTCTCCGGAGGAAATCACAGCCTTTTATGAGAACCACATTGCTTCCACCGTAGTCGATATTGAGGGTGAAGAAGTGACGGAGGTGGAAGGCACAGCTATTACCGCAGAGTCGGTTGATATTGGAAGTAACTATAAAAAGGCACCAGAAGAAAGACTATACCCAGTGTTCATTTACCATGAGGAAGGTAATCCGGACAATATTTCTGCTTATATCCTGCCTTTGTATGGAGCAGGGCTGTGGAACGCCATCTGGGGATATATGGCACTTCAGTCCGACCTTAATACCATAGAAGGGGTCACTTTCTCCCATGCAGGCGAAACACCTGGGTTGGGGGCGCGAATCACCGAAGAAGGTGTGCAGCAAAGATATCAAGGCAAGGAAATTTGGGGTGAAGGCGGTGAGCTTGAGTCCGTCTATATGCAAAAAGGAGAAGGAAGAGATTATACCAATGATCCCCATAAAGTGGACGGCATGTCCGGTGCTACCATTACAGCGGTGGGAGTCAACAATATGCTGAAGAACTATTTAGGCTACTACGAAGCTTTCCTTAACAAGATCAAGGAAAGTTCACCCGCAAAAATGGCGGTAAACAACTAAAGTATCACGTTTCAAATCTGATTATAATGAGTACAGAAACAGCAGAAAAAGTGATAAATAAGCCTGCTGAGGCACTTTTATCCAAAAGAAGAAAAAGTATAGTAACAGATCCCTTGATAGACAATAATCCAATCACTATCCAGGTGTTGGGAATCTGTTCTGCCTTGGCCGTGACCACCCAGTTACAGCCTACCTTGGTTATGGCATTGTCTGTAATATTCGTAATGGCCTTGTCGAATTTGGCGATCTCTATTTTGAGAAACACCATTCCTTCTCGGATTAGGATTATCGCCCAACTAGCAATAGTTGCTACCTTGGTTTCCTTGGTGAGCGAAGTGTTGAAGGCATTTTCTTACGATATGTACAAGCAATTGTCTGTATTTATTGGTTTGATCGTTACCAACTGTATTGTGATGGGACGGTTGGAAGCCTTTGCCATGGGCAACAAACCCTATGATTCTGTTTTGGATGGCTTTGGACAAGCTATGGGCTACTCATGGATCATTTTAGCAGTAGCATTCTTCAGGGAGATATGGGGATCTGGATCTTTTTTCGGCATACCTGTATTGGATCCACTGGCCGGCTTTATCGGAATGGAGAACTTGGCTACCAATGGACTGATGGTGACCCCAGTAGGAGCATTTATGATTCTGGGTTTGATTATATGGGTCCAGAGGTCTATGACTAAATATGTTGAACAATAAAATCTTTCGATAAATGGACTTAATTAACCTTGGAATAAAATCCATCTTTATAGAAAACATGATTTTCGCTTACTTTTTGGGTATGTGTTCCTTTTTGGCTGTATCTAAAAAAGTAAGTACGGCTATGGGGCTTGGCGCAGCTGTAATATTTGTGCTTGGTCTTACTGTGCCTTTGAATTGGCTTTTGAATGAATATGTGTTGAAGGAAGGCGCATTAACATGGATCAGCGCCGATTTTGAAACGATCAATTTGAGTTTCCTTCAGCTGATAATGTTTATCGCTGTTATCGCTGCTTCCGTCCAACTGGTGGAAATGGTGGTGGAAAAATTTTCTCCAGCGCTTTATGGTGCATTGGGGATCTTCCTTCCCTTGATTGCTGTAAACTGTGCAATTCTAGGGGGCGGTTTATTTATGGCTCAACGTGATTACACCCTTTCGGAGGCAGCCGTGTATGGCGTGTCTTCAGGGATAGGTTGGCTGTTGGCCATTGTAGCTTTGGCGGCCATACGTGAAAAATTGAAGTATTCCAACGTGCCTGACGGCTTGAAAGGCTTGGGAATTACCATGTTGATCACGGGTTTGATGGGAATTGCTTTCATGAGTTTTATGGGAATAGAGTTGTAATCATCGATTGCATACTATTGAATAGAAAGCCTTGTCCCTTAAAGACAGGGCTTTTTTTGCCTTATAACATCCTGATGAACCTAAACTCCCAGTGCTATGTCGTTTACTTATAAAAATATAATCAACTATTTTCTTCGCGGCCTGCTCTTCGTTGCCCCATTGGCCATTACTTTTTACATCTTGATTCTTGTTGTCCAATTTTTGGACAGCTTGATTCCTTTGCCTATACCGGGATTGGGGATCCTTATCGTCTTTGGGTTCATTACGTTTATCGGCTACACCGCAAGTATGTTTATTACCAAGCCTCTTTATGAAATGTTGGAGGCTTGGCTGGTTAAGATTCCTTTGGTGAATATCATATATACCAGCATCAAGGACTTGATGTCGGCATTTGTGGGGGACAAGAAGAAGTTCAATATGCCTATTATCGTCAAGTTGTCGGAAAACATGTACCGCTTGGGCTTCATGACACAGGATGACTTGTCCGTTTTGGGTGAAGCTGGCTTGGTGGCGGTTTATTTCCCCCATTCCTACAACTTCAGTGGTAATTCCTATTTGGTTCCCAGGGAAAACGTCAGGATTCTGAAAAACGTGAACAGTACAGAAGTAATGAAATTTATTGTCTCAGGCGGGGTCTCGGATCTCCATTTTTATGAGAAGGTACAAAAGGATGCCCCATAAAAAGCAAAAACACCAAAGATTGTGAATTCATCTTTGGTGTTTCTTATCAGGTAGAAGAAGGTTACAACTGCGCATCCAATTTCTGAGCAAGTACAGCTTTTGGAACGGCACCTACTTGCTTGTCCACAATTTCACCGCCTTTGAAGAACAACAAAGTCGGTATGCTTCTTATCCCGAATTTTGCAGCTACTTCAGGGTTGGAATCCACATCCACTTTTCCGATGACCGCTTTGCCGTCATATTCGCCCGCTATCTCTTCCACTAGCGGCCCTATCATTTTACATGGTCCACACCACTCAGCCCAAAAATCCACCAGTATAGGTTTATCGGATTTTATAATCTCTTCAAAATTTCCGTCAGTAATTTCTATTGCTTTTGCCATTATATATTTGTTTTGGTTTTTTTCAAATCTACTATTAAAGTGGTTTACGCTTCTTTTAGTTCCTGTTGCAAGGTATATTTTATACCATAGCGCCCTAGATAGCTGCCATTCTTTTTCTGAATGCTTTAGCTCATCAAGTCACTGCTGTGTGATTTATGGCCGTTATGGATGCGGCTCTTGTCCTTCCCGCGTCGTCCGCATACCCTTGTACGATGTAGTGAAAACGGCATTTTGGGGTTCATAAACAAGGTAGGCGGTTTTAGGTGATTTTATAGATGACTTCTGGAAGTGTTTCCAGTTCCTTAATCATATCATTGCTCGGGTCGACAAAATACCGTGTAGACATCAGGTCAAGCGTGATGTTTTCTTTCTTGTCGATTACGTTGATATAGAGTTTTGCCTCCCCCTTGTACTTCTGCGTAATTTCCTCGAGCTTCTCCATGAGATCAAGTGTAAGGTCATCCAAATCGATATGGACGCGTAGCCCCTTGACCATTTTGGAACGTACATCACTAAGCAGCATGATCTGGTTGATTTTAAACTCAAACTCCCCTTCTTTCCACTTGTTGGGATGTACGGATCCGGTAAGGTATAAAAACCACCCGGTCATAAAATACTCTTTGTACTTGACGTAATCCTCGCCGAATATGAAAAAGGTATGGCCACCCTGGTAATCTTCCATCGTGAGTGTGCCAAAAGGTTTACCGGTCTTCGTTGTTCTATGGGCAAAGGAAGTGACAATCCCCGCCGCCTTGATATTGTCCCCTTTTGTACGCAATGCTTCCATATTCGCAAATTCCGGCAAGGGCGTATTGGTAAAGGCATCAAATTCTACTTTGAATTGATCTAAGGGGTGGCCGGAGATATAGAGTCCCACCACTTCTTTTTCGATGTTCAACTGTTGTAACTGGCTAAACGGTTCGATATTCTGTATGCTGGGAACAGGTACCTCCATTCCGGATCCATTTCCGAATAAGGAGACTTGGGAGCTTTCTGCCTCCTGGATTACCTTCTGGGCATATTTCACCGCTTTCTCCAATAGGGTGATATCTCCTTCCGGTGCCTCTAAGTATTGCCTTCTATGGTGCTCTTTGAAGCAGTCAAAGCCGCCAGCCATGGCCAGGGCCTCGAGGGTCTTTTTATTGACTGCCCGGTTGACTCTTTTGGTAAAGTCAAAAATGTTGTTGAAATCCCCGGCTTTTTCTCTTTCGGCGATGATGGCCTGAACCGCTGCATTTCCGGCTCCTTTAATGGCTACTAAGCCAAACCTGACCTGACCTTCCTTGTTTACAGTAAAACTTTCCTTCGATTCGTTGACATCAGGACCCAATACCTCCACTCCCATTCTTTTACATTCTTCCATGAAGAAGGTCACCTGGGCAATGTCGTTCATGTTGTTGCTCAGTACAGAAGCCATGTATTCTGCCGGATAATGGGCTTTCAAATAGGCCGTCTGGTAGGCAATCCAAGCATAGCAGGTCGAGTGCGATTTGTTGAAGGCGTAGGAGGCAAAAGCTTCCCAGTCTTTCCAGATTTTCTCCAGTTTGCCTTTATCATGTCCCTTGGCGCCGGCCTGATCCACAAATTTCGGCTTCATCTTATCGAGTACGTCCTTTTGCTTTTTCCCCATGGCCTTACGCAAAACGTCCGCCTCACCCTTGGTAAATCCTGCCAGTTGTTGAGAGAGCAACATCACCTGTTCCTGATAGACAGTGATGCCGTAGGTTTCCTTGAGCTGACTTTCCATTTCCGGCAAGTCATAGGTAATAGGTTCCAAGCCATGTTTCCTCCTGATAAAGCTGGGGATATATTCCAAAGGCCCGGGTCGGTACAAGGCATTCATGGCAATAAGATCCGCAAATACCGTAGGTTTCAGCTCCCTCATGTATTTCTGCATGCCCGCAGATTCATATTGGAAGATCCCTACAGTCTCCCCCCGTTGGAAAAGCTCATAAGTAGGTTCATCATCTATGGGGAATTCATCGGGGTTGAGAAGAATGCCATGTCTCTCCTGAACTATCTTCACCGCATCCTTGATCAGCGTCAGCGTTTTTAACCCCAAAAAGTCCATTTTGAGCAATCCTGCCGACTCTACCACCGCATTGTCGAATTGGGTGCAGTACATGTCGGAATCCTTTGCCAAGGCCACCGGTACAAAATCGGTAATATCCGATGGGGTGATGATCACGCCACAGGCATGGATTCCGGTATTTCTTACAGAACCCTCCAATACTTGGGCTTGGTTGATCGTCCTCGACAAATCATCATTGCCCTTGGAAATACGAATCAGCTCGTTGGCTTTCTCTACGTTTTCGGAATTGTTTTTGAGTTTTCCAGCCAATTTAGATCGGTCATTGGCCAAGCTAAACAAGGCTTTTAGCTTGATGTCTGGTACCAGTTTGGCCAGCCTGTCCGCATCGGATAAGGGGAGGTTCAAGGCCCGTGCGGTATCCCTAATGGCAGATTTAGCGGCCATGGTGCCGTAGGTAATGATTTGGGCCACTTGGTTGGCGCCATATTTATCAATCACGTAATCGATTACCTTCTGCCTTCCACGGTCATCAAAGTCAATATCAATATCGGGAAGGGATACCCTGTCCGGATTTAGGAATCTCTCGAACAGGAGATCATATTTAATGGGATCAATATCGGTGATTCTAATACAGTAGGCCACTGCTGAGCCTGCTGCCGAACCCCGCCCCGGGCCTACCGCCACGCCCATTTCCCGGGCCGCACCAGTGAAATCTTGAACAATCAAAAAGTAACCGGGATAGCCAGTTCTCTCAATGGTGGCCAGTTCAAAGTCCAGACGCTCTTTGATTTCGTCGGTAAGTTCGCCGTAGCGCTTCTTGGCGCCTTCATAGGTGAGGTAGCGGAGGTAGGCATTTTCCCCCCTTTTGCCACCATCTTCTTCATCCCTGCTATCTACAAATTCGGCAGGAATCTTGAACTTCGGCAAGAGCACATCCCGGGTCAATTTGTATACCTCCACTTTGTCCACGATCTCATTGGTCACCTCTATAGCTTCTGGAAGATCATGAAAAAGCTTTTTCATTTCATCCTGGCTCTTGATATAGAACTCCTCATTGGGAAAACCATACCTGTACTCTCTTCCCAGTTTCCCTACGTATCTTTTTGGTTTTGCTTCTGGTCCCTGTATTTTCTCTCCATCCTTGACGCACAAGAGAATGTCATGGGCCTTGGCATCTTCCCTTTCATTGTAGTACGTATTGTTTGCCGCAAAATACTTTACTTGGTATTTTCTGGCGAACCGCAGGAGAACTTCATTGACTTTCTCTTCTTCCGGCACGCCATGACGGTTTAATTCCACGTAAAAATCCTCTCCAAATTGCTCTTTCCACCATACAAAAGCCTCTTCTGCCTGCGTTTCCCCCACATTCAAGATCAAATAGGGTACCTCTCCCCATAGACCTCCCGTGGTGGCGATCAGATTGCTTTTATATTGGACCAAAACTTCCTTGTCTATCCGAGGCAAATAGTAGAAACCTTCAATATTGGCGTACGACGCCAGTTTAGCCAAATTATGGTACCCCAGCTTATTTTTGGCTAATAAGACCGCCTGAAATCCGTCGTCTTTCCGAGACTTGTTTCTCCGGTCTTGGCATACGTTGAATTCACAGCCTACAATCGGTTTGATGTCATTGGCTATGGCCTCCTTTACAAAATTGAAGGCCGCCATCATATTGCCATGATCGGTCATGGCTATGGCCGGCATATTTAATCCTTTAGCCCTAGCAATTAAAGCGGGAATTTCAGAGGTAGCTTGTAGTATGGAATACTGGGTGTGCACATGGAGGTGAGAAAAGGGGATCCCGGCCATATCTGCAATATCAGCTCCCCGGGCCTGTTGTATGACCTCTTTGGCGGCAGCTTTTTGCGTGTCTTTGGCATGGATGAAATTGGCCGTGTCTAGCTTGGGAGCTTCGTAGATCACTTCTTCGGGTTTCACCCCCTCTTCCGGAGCTAAAACTCTTTGTTTTATAAGTCCAAAAAAGCATTTAGCCGTCGCCGACACGTCATAGGCTGCATCATGGGCATCTTCGAAACCGATGCCAAAAAGCTTATGGTGCAATTCCGTGAGGGTGGGCCATTTGAATTTCCCACCTTTTCCCCCAGCAATGGCGCAAAAATCTGTAGAAAGATCTTTGGTATCCAAGCTCTTTCTTTCCAGGAGATCTGAAGGTTCTTGTTTGCGTAAAAACTCTGCCCCAGATACCTTTATATCAAAATCAATATTATGGCCGACAAGGTAATGTGACTTGGCCACATCCTGTTGAAATGCTCGGAGGACTTCTACTAAGTCATGTCCTTCTTTTAAAGCCCTTTCAGTAGAAATTCCGTGGACTTTCTCCGCATTGTAAGGAATGGTAAAGCCCTCAGGTTTGACAATAAAACTTTTGTTGGAAAGCAACTTGCCCTTTTCATCATGAAGCTGCCATGCCAACTGCACCAGCCGGGGCCAGTTGTCCAAGTCGGTGATGGGAGCGTCATAATTTCGGGGAAGGCCGGTGGTTTCGGTGTCAAAAATGATGTACATGGAATGCTTAATTTAATTAGCAAAATTAGAATTCTTTTGCAACAAGACTACTGTTTGTGAGAGCTAAAATATCCCCCGACTGGCTATCAGTTGATTATGAGGATGCGGCTAACGACCCTATGAAGATAAGAATTTTCACAGACAATGATGCTACCCATACGTGGATGAACAGCGTCGTAATTGCTCTATGTACAGCCTGATGTAGCCCTAACAAAATCGGCTTTTAAGCGTTATTTCTTAATCACCAAGTGATCCTTCACCTCACCCTCCAGACCATAGCTGGTATAGCGCAGGCTATTGCCATTGATTTCTACGTGTTGGAATAAATGATCCACGCCAAACTGAATCTCGGCATAATCAGCAGGCTTCAGGTCTTTGTTTTTGCCGGTGGTACCCACAGACATCAGATATATGGTGCCCTCAGCAGGACTATTAACGATTGAGCCATCGTGGATCGGCTTTGTCCTCAGGTAATAGTGGAAATGTCCGCTGAATACCATATCCACATGATATTGGTCAAAAAGCGGCCCCCACGAGTCAATGATATCCTGATAAAATTCAATGCCGTTATAGGGAGGGAAATGAAACACAGCAAATTTCCAATCCGCCTTTGAACGCTTGAGTTGTTCCTCGATCCAACCCCTCTGAGAGGCGACGGAAATCGTCGCGTCTATCATCAGAAACAAGGCATTTTGGTAGTTAAAGGAATAGGTACGCTCCACCGTCTCCTCAGCCGGTCCATTGTCGGGATAACTAAAAATCTCCTGGTACATCCATGCGCCCAGGCCATCCTGGCTGTCATGATTCCCCGGGACGGCCATAAAGGGAATATGGGCGAACACATTTCTAGGATAACTCATCAGCTCATCCCAATCATCCCGATGGAGACCTGTATTGACCAGATCTCCCGCTGCAATATAGAAGGCGCTTTCCGGATGGTCTTTGTGCGCCTGTTGCATCATAGTGCCCCATACCTGCGAATTGTGTACATCTCCCGTCCACAAAAAACTAAAGGCAGCAGGCGCTGCTTTGCTGGTTGTAAAGGTATAGGGGTCCGAGAATTGGACTCCGTCACTGCTGACCTGGTACCCATAGGAGGTGCCGGGCTGAAGCTGAGTTAACCTTGCTGTAAAGCGGTTCACAAACCGGTCGTTCTGAAGCAGACGGTCGTCCATAGAAGATTTTTCTGCATTGGCGGTAAGGGTGTCTTGCGTACCGGATATCCAGTAAGCCACTGTTCCGGTGTCCACTGAAGGGGAGGAACGCCACTGTATATCCATCGTAGTTTTAGGATCCCCACTCCAGGTTAGAAGTACCTGGTCAGGCATTTCGGACGAAGGAAATGAAGTATTTCGGAACGCTCCAATCAAATGGGCTTCTCTAGCCCTTCCCCTGATGGTGGTGAAAAGAGTCTGGCCCTCCATCTCGGTAGGAACTTCTGTAAGCGTCAATCCATCCCAGTCATGATAGGTAAAGGCCCCTACCTCGAGCGTTTCGAAATGTTGCTCGACCGGGAAAATAGGGCTGATCTGCAACTCAGCTCCAGTATCCTGGGCTCCGACACTAATAAAATAAACAGGTCGGTGTTTGTCGAAGCCGTTGATCCCGAGGTTAATTTTTCCTGCTTCATAATCTTTTTGCCATACCTCGTATACCGAATGCGAATTCTTTACTCTAAGGTCGGTTTTTTGAAATCCTATTTCTTCCAGCCAAAATGGGACGGTTTCTTGGGCAGAGTCCCGCATAACCGAAACGGTAACCGGTACATTTACTTCAAAATTCCAATATTTTGAGCCCAATATGGCTTTTTCTTCTTTTGATAAATATTGCAGAATAAACGCATTGCTTATGGTATCAAGCTCGCTTTTGTCAAAGTCACGGTAGAACCGGGAGACCACGCCGTCCATGGTCTCTTTTAAGGAGGCTGGTAATTCCGTGCTTGAAGAACAGGAAAATCCTATTAACTGAATTATTAAGATAGAACGGTAAAAGTATTTCATGGTGACGGTTTAGCTATTCCAACCATATTACCCAATTTTATCCCTAAGGACTATAGAAAGATCGGGAATATTGGTTTTTACCCCTGAATTTTCTTGGACTCGTTTATTGCAAATGAATTTGGATTTGCCCGCTTTCATAAATAGTGATGTTTAATTCACATCATTGGGTTCTGCAGAAATTTATTATGGATAATGGCCCTTTTTTCAAATAGTCAGTATGATAATTAACCATAGGCAGAACCTGAATAAAAAATTCATTGAAACTAGAACGACCCTAAAAAACAGCTGCCAAGTTAAAGGAGGATGGGTCGATCCAAAAATGTGTCAGGAGATTTTTTAAATCAATTCCTGAATTACTTAAAACAAATAGTATATACGAGTTTCTTCCTACCACAATTGGCGGGAGGGAGTTGTTTATTATTTCAACAAAAAATGAAAACCTAGAATAACTAATACCTAAACAATTTCTCATATGAAAAAAACAAAATCAGAGTGGATTATCCGAGGCTTGGCAGTTGTTCTCCTAGGGACAATTCCGAGGCTGACTATGGCAGAGACCAGCGTGGGGGAGCGCTATTTGAACCATCCCATTCCAGTGGGAGCAGCTATGGCTGATTACTCCTTTGAAGTACAAGCGGCGGTTCAAATCAATGGACGGGTTGTTCTGGAAGGAGAGAGTATGGGATTACCGGGTGTAACCATTGTAGAAAAAGGTACAAATAATGGGACGGTTACTAATTTGGAGGGAAATTATTCCCTGGTGGTAAAGGATGCTAATTCGGTTTTGGTTTTTTCATATGTGGGATTCGACACCCAAGAGGTTGTCGTGGGGTCTAGGGCTGAAATTAATATATCGATGATGGAAAGCATGGATACCATGAATGAAGTCGTGGTGACAGCGTTGGGGATTGAGCGGGAGAAAAGATCATTGGGCTATGCTATTGGGGAAGTAGGGGGTGATGACATGGTAGATGTTGCGCAGGAGAACATGTTGAATGCTTTGGCGGGTAAAGTGTCCGGGGTGACGATCAATCAGACAAGTGGCCCTGGCTCTTCAGTAAGTGTAGTAATTCGTGGTGCAACGTCTTTGAGCAATGACAATCAACCACTTTTTGTAGTGGATGGTGTGCCTATGGTAAATCAATTGAACAACGTGAAAAGGCAGGGAGATCGAAATGAGGTGGATTATGGAAATGTAATATCGGATATCAATCCGGAAGATATCGAAAGTGTATCGATACTTAAAGGGCCCAGTGCAGCTGCATTGTATGGTTCAAGGGCTGGGAATGGCGTAATCCTCATTACGACAAAGTCAGGAAAGAAAGGCGAAGGCTTGGGAATCTCTTTTTCTACAAGTAACGTGATAGAAACCCCCTATAGGTATTTGGACCTTCATTACAAATACGCCAATGGCAATCGACAAGATCGGTATGATGAAGGGTCTGCCTACTGGGGAGGACCCGAATTGGACAAGGGCATCCTAGCTCCTCAATGGAACAGTCCTCTTGATGAAAACGGCAACAAGATTCCCACGGAGTTGAAATCCTATCCGGACAACATGAAAAATTTTCTTGAGCCAGGAATTACCTCCAATAACAATCTGGCAGTATCTGGCTCCTCAACGTTAGGTACCTTTCGCGTGGCTTATGACCGAATGGATCACAACGGGATGATACCGAATACTGACCTGAAAAGAAACGCCATCAATACCTCTGCCTCCTATCAACTGGCACAGAACTTAAGCATAAGTACCAACCTGAATTTTTTAAGATCGCAATCGGGAAACCGGGCAAGTACCGGCAGGGGAACAAACCCTTTGGCCGCGGCATACCAGTGGTCTAACATAGATATCCGGGAGTTAAAAGATTACTGGACGGATGGAGGAGAACATATCCAACAGCTTACTCCGAATATCAATGCAGACAACCCCTACTTTTTGGCCTACGGTATCACCAATGCTTACGTGAGAGACCACGCATATGGGAATATAAGGGTAGACTGGACCATTGCCCCGGGGCTCACTGCCTTTGGAAGGGTAGCACATGATGCGTCTACTGAAAACAGAGAATCTAAACTTCCGTGGAGTTATACCCGGGAAACCAAAGGGGCCTATTACATGGATGATTTTAGCAATCGCGAGACCAATATAGATGCCCTCTTGACGTACCATAAAAAGATTCAGGATTTCGATCTTAGCGTATCGGCTGGCGGCAATAGTATGTACCGTTCTGGAAACAGCTTTTCGATGGGAGGAAGGGTGCTTTCTGTTCCTGGCCTATACCGTATTTCCAACATAGCCACCTCTGCACGGGTAACTTCCAATTATACCGATGAGAAGAGAGTTTATAGTATCTACGGTTTGGCTTCTGTAGGATATAAAAATATGCTATACCTGGATCTTACCGGACGAAATGATTGGTCAAGTACCTTGCCTATAGCCAACCGGTCCTATTTCTACCCCTCTGTATCCCTCAGTTGGCTGGCCAATTACACCTTTAATATGCCTTCGAATATCACCTTGTTAAAACTTCGAGGAGGTTTTGCCCAGGTTGGGAACGATACCCACCCCTATCAGTTAAACAACGCCTTGGGAACGGGAAGCTGGGGTGATCTGATCACGACCAATATGCCAGGAACCCTGCTCAGCCCCACATTGAAGCCAGAGATAGCTACCTCGCAGGAATTCGGCTTGGATTTAGAATTATATGAAAGCCGAATCAAATTTGAAGGGACCTACTTTTATGTGGAAAACAGCAACCAGATATTAAACATCAACACTGCTCCTTCTTCGGGATTTTCGGCATCCAAAATCAATGCGGGTTTACTGGCCAGCAAGGGTTATGAACTCACTTTGGGTGGCAGCCCTATTCGTGACCAGAACGGTTGGAATCTTGACCTTAGTGTGAATTGGACCCGCACCCGGACTACTATTAAAGAGCTGGTGGGAGATATGCAGTATTTCCAATTCTGGTCGGACAATGGTGGCGGTGCCTACACTTGGGTAGGCGAAGAAATTGGAGATTTATATAGCCGAGGTTATATGAAGGTAACCGACCCTGCATCAGAATATTATAATTGGCCTATTTTGGACAAAAATGGCGAATGGCAACCCAATAATGGCATAGAAAACATGGAAAAGGTCGGCAATTACAACCCTAAATTTTTAATGGGTGCCCAAACGACTTTGTCCTACAGAAGGTTCCGTTTGTCGGCCAGTTTTGATTGGCGGAATGGTGGCGATTTCATGTCATGGACATACCGGTATGGGGAATCTAGCTGGTTGTCACAACGACAGTTGGATAATATGATACCTCGGGGAGATATGTCAGATGATGAGTTTGCTGCGATGTTGGCGGCAAATCCCGATAAGTACATCATACCCAAAAATGGTAATTTCCCACGCGTAGGAAACCATACCAAGGAAGCAGGGGGAATGCTCACGGCAGAAGGAATATATGACGGAGGTTTCACCCCTGGTGTAAGGGTTGACGAAGAAACGGGAGAGCTGGTTCCCCATCTAGGGCTCAATCCGGGATTTGATGAAACTGCCGGTACGGTGATCATTCCCATTACAGATATGTACTCTTGGAGTTACAGTAAATCAGCCACCTTTGACGCCTCTTATGTCAAATTACGCGAGCTTTCATTAGGATATCGTTTTTCTGATGTAGGTGCTTTTAAGAACATCAATCTGTCGGTATATACCAGAAATGTCATCTTGTGGACAAAGGCCAACATCGGTATTGATCCAGAAAGGGCTTTTAGAAATGACAATGGGTCCTTCTTCCAGGGTATTGAACACAATAATGTGCTTCCTTGGACGATCCCGGTAGGTTTCAAGCTTAACTTTAATATTTAAATATCTCGCCTTATGACTTTTGAACCATATAAAAATTATATGCTTGTTTTGGCCCTACTACTGACGATGTCTTGTAGTGATGTTTTGACAGAAACAAACGAAAGCCCCAACGTGGTAGATCCCTCCACTTCCAATCCGAATATGATCATGCCGTCCATCATGGCGCCTGCCGCCTCGGATTATTTAAATAAAGGCTGGGGCAACATGGGCGGCGTGGTACAGCATATCCAGCATGATGGCTGGTTTGGCGGGGTAAACCATTACGAATGGGGGCCGGAGAATTGGAACAATTATTACGATATGCTTCGGAACAATGAGTACCTTTTGAAAAGCAACAGTAAATTCCATCAAGGGGTTGCCCTCACCATGAGGGGGTATATATTTGGTATGATTACCGATCTATGGGGTGATGCTCCATATACGGAGGCGCTTCAAGGAGATCAGGGGCTTTTAGAACCCCAGTTTGACAGTCAGGAAACCATTTACAAAGGGATCATAGAAGAGTTGAAGGCCGCCTCCTCCATCTTCGCCCTCAACGACAATACGGGGTACCTTTCTGGCTATGATACTTATTATGGGGGAGATCCCCAGAAGTGGCAGAAATTTTCCAACAGTTTACTGCTTCGCTATTATATGCGTATATCCGAAAAGCTCCCTGATTTGGCAAAAAGCGGAATTGAAGCGGTATACCAATCGGGAATCTATATCAAGGATCCCAGCGATGACGCATCCATTACTTACGTGGGCACTGTTGCCGACAATAGCTGGCCATTCAATTATCAGGTAGATCAATCTGCACAGTCAGATTTCAGGCGGAAGAAGCCTGCCCAGACCCTTATCGACCAGCTTCTTGCCACCGAGGATCCACGCCTCGAGTTATGGTTTGCCCCGGTGCATGTCCAATGGGTAGCAGATACCTCTCTGCCTACGGAAGTAGACCCTTTTATAAGGAAAAATGGTGAAGTGATGGTCGGGGTGGAATACCTAACCGATGTGGAACTAAAAAAGGAGATTGAGGCGGGCCATGTATTTACAAGGCATTATAATCCCGATACCTATCAAGGCGCGGCCCTGGATACCAATCGGTTCGTAGGCATACCTCCGGGTTTGACTCAGCCTGATTATTATAACGGAAATCCCACTCCTGGACAAACCGTGGAAAACCAACATGTCTCTCAGCTTTCAGATCTTTATAGGTATTCAAGCAATAGCAGGATACTTAAAGGACGAATCATAACATCGGCAGAAGTCCATTTCATTCTAGCTGAAGCCGCCCTAAAAGGATGGGCGGTAGGATCTGCTGAATCCCATTACAATAATGCCATTAAAGCCTCTCTGGATACTTGGGAGTTGGGCGCAAGTTATGGGGAATTTCTAGCCCAAGATGGCGTGGCATATAATGGAACTCTCGAACAGCTTCTTACCCAGAAATGGGTGGCAAGCTGGAGTTCCAGTACCGAAGCGTGGATGGACTACAGAAGGACAGGAATTCCCAATTTTCAGGCCGGCCCTGCAGCGCCTAAAGCCGCCTTGCCGATTCGCTTTATCTATGGAGATTCGGAAACCTTCAATAACCAAAAGAATTCTGCCGAGGCCATCGATCGGTTGGAGGAAACCAATTTTTCTATCGGAAAAAACAGCTTGTGGTCCAAACCTTGGCTACTACAGGGCACCGGGAAGCCTTGGTAGGGGTTAAAATTTAAATGCTAAATTCAATTTCAGGAAATGGTTTTTCTGGACAGGGCGAGTCCCTATCCTGGAGAACCATTTTTTGTTTAGCGGAATTTCACAAATTGCCGCCATCAACCGTCGGTGTTTTTTCTTAGGCTCGGCCTTTTGTTTTTGGTAGGCCAGAAGTGCCCAATTGTTTAATAAGACCTTATGAGAGAGGAAAATAAATTTGGGTTAAACTTTTAGTCGACCGCTAAATCTTAAAGTTTCGAAATAAAAAAAACAACAATTTCGGAATAGTCTGTTATGGCGTTCAATAGTATATATGATTGGAGGGAAAAAATATGAAAAGGAAAAAATCGGGTGATTTAATTAAACGGCTAATTAATAATCAAATCTCCAGGGAAGAGTTGGATACACTGCTGGAAGAATTGGACGACGAGGAGACAGCTATGGTTTACGAACTGTACCTGAAAGATCATTTTGATAAGATTATGGTAGAACACACATTAAATAAGGAGAAGGAAAAAAAGAAAAAAGTATAAGTAAATGGAAGGGTGGAGATTCGCCACCTCATTAGCTATAGGGATTGGAACTCAGTGTCCAAATAATAATCAGTTTGCCTCAAATAACAAATTAAAAAAAAATCTTTATGAAAAAATGTCATACCAAATTCAAAATAAAGTGGTTAATCCCGCTCTTGGCTGTGGTATTTATGGCGCCGGCTAATACCTGGGCGGAATCCGGTGCCAAAATCAACCAACTTCATGAATCCGAGCTGGCTATCCCAATCCGGGGAAGGGTGGTTTCGGAAGGAGATAATACCGGCTTGCCTGGCGTTACTGTAGTAGAGAAAGGCACGAACAACGGAACAGTAACTAATCTGAACGGTGAATATGCCCTTGAAGTGGCCAATGCCAACTCCATTTTGGTTTTCTCTTACGTGGGTTTTGTCTCTCAGGAAATCACAGTCGGCTCTAGGAATGAGATCAATGTGTCCCTGGCCGAAAGTGTGGACACGATGAATGAAGTAGTGGTGACGGCCTTGGGGATCGAGAGGGAACAACGGTCATTGGGTTATGACGTGGCCAATGTAAGAGGCGAGGAATTGACACAGGTTTCACAGGAAAACCTGCTGAGCTCATTGGCCGGTAGGGTTCCCGGGCTGACCATCAACCAAACCAGTGGTGCAGGCTCCTCTATGAGTGTAATCATCAGGGGTGCTACTTCATTGACTACGGATAACCAGCCGCTGTTTGTGGTAGATGGTGTTCCTATGTCCAACTCCCTGAACAATATCCAGGAAAGAGGAGATGGTAACCAAGTGGATTATGGAAATGCCATTTCCGACATCAACCCTGACGATATTGCCAGTATAAGTGTTCTTAAAGGACCCAGTGCAGCGGCGCTTTATGGCACCCGTGCCGGTAACGGCGTAATCATTATCACCACCAAATCCGGTTCGGCATCAAAAAACATTGGCGTTTCTTTTTCCACCAGTAACGTATTTGAACAAGCCTCTAGGCTATTGGATTTTCACTATAAGTTTGCCAACGGGGATCGGGAAGGTGTATTTGAAGCTGGATCCGCTTATTGGGGAGGACCTCAACTAGACGCAGGAAATACAGCCATCCAGTGGAATAGTCCCTTGGATGGAAATGGCAATCCCATCCCTACGGAACTGAGATCCTATCCCAATGCCATGAAGGATTTCTTACAAACAGGGGTAACTTCAACTAACAACATTGCCATAAGCGGAGGGAATGAAAACGGTTCATTCCGGGTGTCCTATTCCAATATGTTGCACAGGGGAATGATTCCAGATTCCGACCTGTATAGAAACGGTTTGGCTACCTCGGTGAACTACAAAATATTGGATAAACTTACTTTCAGCTCCAATATAAATTACTCCAATAGTTTATCAAACAATCGACCAAGCACAGGAGACAGAAGGGCAAACGCCCTTGAAGCTGTATATACTTCTTCCTATATCGACTACGAAGAAATGAAAGGAATATGGGAGGAAGGCCAAGAAAACATCCAGCAGGTCCGTACCTCCGCAGGTGACAATCCCTACTTTATCGCCTACGGGATCAAAAACAGTTTTGTAAGGGATAGAATTTACGGGAATCTCTCCTTGGACTATCAGATCAACGACGATTTTTCTCTCATGGCTCGATATTCTCTGGACAGGTCCAATGAAAGCCGAGAAACAAAAATTCCCTATAGCTACAGTAGGATGGAAAAAGGGGGCTATTATGTGACCGATCTCACGTCCCAAGAATCAAACGCTGATTTCCTTGCTTCCTACAAAAAGGACATGGGGTTGTTGGATTTTAACGCATCAGTGGGAGGAAATATCATGCACCGTTTTGGATCAAGCAATGCTGTGGGCGTAGGTGGTAATCGAAACAACGGTTTGGTGGTGCCTGGTATTTATAATATCGCCAATATACCCGCAGATAACAGGAGCCTGGGGACGGGTTACTCTGAGAAGGGAATCTACAGTATCTATGCATTGGCCTCTTTTGGCTATAATGACCAGTTATATCTGGATTTGACCGGAAGAAATGACTGGTCCAGTACGCTACCAAGAGACAACCGATCTTATTTCTATCCATCGGCTTCTGTAAGCTGGCTAGCCAATTATACCTTTAACTTACCCGCGAATATAGACATGTTAAAAGCTAGGTTCGGCTGGGCACAGGTGGGTAATGATACCGATCCATACCGGTTGGATCCGACCTTGTCTACAGGCACTTATAATTCGTTGAACATAGCAAGTGTCAACTCAGGGCTATTAAACCCCAACCTAAAGCCCGAGCAGGCAACTTCCATTGAAGGGGGAATCGACCTTAACCTGTTCAACAACAGATTGAGATTCACAGGAACTTATTATACCTTGGACAATGAAAACCAGATTTTTGCCGTGAACCTGCCTCGGTCTTCCGGCTACAGCAGCAGGCTGATCAATGCGGGTCTTATCCGCAGCCAAGGCTACGAGTTTACTTTGGGAGGCACTCCGGTGAATAGCAACGGCTGGACTTGGGATGTTAATTTGAATTGGAGTAAGAACAAAACCACGGTAGAAGAGCTGAGTGAAAATCTGGAGAAGTTGATTTTTTGGGAAGAAAACGGTGGAGGCGCAATATCGTTTCTTGGCGAAGAAATCGGAAACATGTACAGCAGAGGGTTTGCTTCTGTACAGGATCCTAATTCACCCTATTACCAATGGCCGGTTTTAAGTCCTACAGGGGAATGGGAGGAGCTTTCTGGCGACGAGAATATGCGTCATGTAGGGAATTTTAATCCTGATTTTACCATGGGACTTCAAACTGCCCTTACCTTTAAACGATTTGTATTGAACGCAAGCTTTGACTGGCGTCAGGGCGGGGAGTTTATGTCCTTTACCTACCGATACGGCGAGTCAGATTGGAAATCGCAGAGACAGCTGGATAATCTGATTCCTGGAGGACTTTATTCTGCTGACCAACTGGTAGATCTGTTGAGATCCAATCCCGACCAATACATCATTCCGAAAGCAGGAAATTTCCCCCGCGTAGGAGGACATACACAAGAAACTGGCGGCCTTCCTTTTGATGAAAATGGACATGATGGCGCCTTCATCCCAGGCGTGATCCAAACTGCTGGTGCCGATACGCCTAATAACTTCGCCGATGACGTTTACGTAGAGCATTTGGGAGGGCCGGGCACCAACATCTATAACATAACCAACACTTATCCTTGGGGATTTAATGAGCAAGTTACCTTTGACGCCTCTTTCATAAAGTTAAGGGAGCTATCCTTGGGTTATCAAATACCTAATTTTGGGGTCTTCAAAAATGCGACTTTTGCGGTTTATACCCGAAACATTATGCTATGGACCAAGGCGGATATCGGAATTGATCCGGAACGTGCATTCCTGGCCGGCGGAGGAACTCAGGGCAATACCTCAACCCAATTCAGGCAGGGTATAGAAAGACAGAACGTTATGCCTTGGAGTATACCTTTTGGTTTCAAACTTAATTTTAATCTGTAAGGGCTCTAAAAATTTCAACCATGAAGAATTTATTGAAAAAAAATAAAATAGGCCTGTTTGTCGTCGGTTTATTCCTCATATCCGCTTGTGAGGAAAACCTCAATAAGATGAACGTCAATCCGTACGCGATCGATCCCAGTAACGCAAACCCTAACATGCTGATGCCTTCCGTGCTGGCACCTGCTGCCAAAAGTTACGTCGATCTTGGCTATAATGATCTTGCCGGGGCAGTGCAACACACGCAAAAAAGCGGCTGGTTTGACCAACACAATCAATACAAGTGGGGCGAACGGGATTGGACGGGCTGGTATGATATCCTACGCACAAACGACTTGATGATGCAGAGAGGTGAGGAAATGGGTTATGATTTCTTTGTCGGCGTGGGCCATGTGATGAGAGCCTTCGTGTTTGGTAATATCGCCGATCTTTGGGGCGATGCTCCTTATAAAAGTGCGTTGAAAGGCAATCAGGGAAGCGCGGAATTTCAATACCCTGCGTTTGACAGCCAAGAAGTTATCTATGATGGCGTGATTGAAAATTTGCAGCAGGCTGCACAGATATTTGCTTCGGGATCCACCGAGGGTGTAACTGGGGCGAATGACCTGTATTTTTCAGGAAACGCAGCCTCGTGGCACCGCTTTACCAATTCCCTGTTGTTGCGGTATTACATGCGAATCTCCGAAAAAAAGCCTGAAGTGGCAAAAGCAGGCATCGAAGCCATTTACAACAGTGGCATCTATATGCAGAGTCCGGGTGAGGATGCTGCGCTGGATTTTACCGGCGGCTCCGATGATGTCTGGCTTTCTAGGCATACTTTGCAAAGCCCCGACGATTTTCAGCGGTATCAAGCCGGCGAAACCTTGGTCGAGCAATTGAAAAGCACCAATGATCCAAGGCTGACTGTTTGGTTCGATTCGGTGAGGGTACAGTGGGTAGCCGATCCAACTTTGTCCACTGCTGTGGAAGGTTTTATCCGGGCTGATGGGACACCGCGTGATGTCCTGTCCTATTCTTTTGATCATTTTGTTCTGGAAGAGCCCAACGTAAAATTCACCCGACGATTTAATCCCAACATGGTAAGTTACGACACGGATTTGTATGTCGGTCTTCCCCCTGGAATTGCAGCCCCAGCCGCCTTTAATGGGAATCCGTCTCCGGGACAGGGAACGCAAAACCAGCACATTTCCCAGCTTGCACCGATTTACGCCACCGCCGGTAGTGCCGGTGATCTATTAAAGGCAAGGATTATATCATCTGCCGAGGTAAGCTTTATTCTTGCTGAAGCTGCACTTAAGGGATGGGCCGTCGGAACTGCGGAGACCCACTATAACAATGCCATCAAAAATTCCCTGGAAACTTGGGGTAAAGGGGACGCTTACAGCACGTTTATCTCACATCCAGAAATACAGTTCAACAACACCTTGGAGCAGATTATCACCCAGAAGTGGGTGGCCAGCTGGACTTCCGCTACCGAATCTTTTCTGGATTATAGAAGGACAGGATTACCAGAGTTTGAGACTGGACCAGCTTCAGACCGACCGGTGGTTTCGTTGAGGTTCAGGTATGGCAATGACGAATACAGCAACAATGCAAGCAACTTAAATGCTGCCATCGAAAGGCTTGAAACTACCCCCCATTCAGGTAATTTAGGTGCTGACAGTCCCTGGTCCAAACCTTGGGTCCTTCAAGGGACAGGCAAGCCCTGGTAAAAAAGGCGGAACATATTTTTGGGTTACTTTTTGAGAAATTGGGTTCTTCGGGTAGTCATCCCGAAGAACCATTTTTTTTTGCGGTTCATGAGCGACGACTTATTCCTTCTGTCAACCTCTATCCAATATTGGTAAAAAAATCCCACTATCTCCTGCATTGATGCATGGACTGATTAACTTTGGTTCGCTTTCATAAAATTTAAATATTATGCTTAGAACAAGTCTTTTCCTCCTATTGCTTGCTTTGGCAATGGCATGCAGTAAAAATACGGAAACCTGCCCGCCGCAAGAAAGAAGTGAGTCACTGGCCTTTATCGATTCCTTGGCCCCGAGCCTGAACTGGCCGAAGGATTTGGAAATTACTGGATTTGCGGGCCCGGATCTGGTACCCAGCCCGGCGACATTGGCTGTCGCCCCATCTGGCGAAGTATATGTAGGGGTGGATATGATTGGTTCTTTGGGCAAGGATCCCGGTAAGGGGAGCGTCGTCCGGCTGGTGGACTGCAACAACGACGGGATAATGGATAGCTACACAGAATTCGCCAAAGTGGATAACCCCAGAGGCATTGTGGTCGTGGGAGATCAGGTGTTTGTGCTCCATACTGTATTTGGTGATGATGGTCTTGCGTCCGGGATGGATCTGGTAGTATTTGAAGACAAAGACCAGGATGGTGTGGCCGATGGGGCTTCCAAACCTCTGATACAGCATATTAGTAATGTCAATTACATTCAGGAAAGGGGCACTGACCATGCCACCAATGGTATTCGTCTTGGAATCGACGGATGGATTTATATAGCCGTAGGAGATTTTGGCTTTCATAAAGCGATAGACCGAGAAGGTACGGAATTGACGATGTTGGGTGGAGGTATTGTGCGGGTAAGGCCTGACGGGACTGAGATGGAAATCTATAACCACGGAACCCGGAATGTGTATGATCTGGCAATTGATCCGTTTATGAATATTTTTGCCAGGGGCAATACCAATGACGGCGGTGGCTGGAACATCCGTTTTAGCCATCAGATCCAATCGGCCGAGTATGGCTATCCCGTACTCTTCAAACACTTCACAGAAGAAATTCTTCCTGCCATGGTTGATTTGGGGGGCGGTTCGGGCACCGGTGCCTTGTTTATAAATGACGGTACCTGGCCAGAGCGATACAATAACGTGCCCATGATGGCGGATTGGGGGAGAAGCCAGCTGTATATCCATCGGGTACACTCCTCAGGAGCAAGCTATACCCAAGAGGAAGAAGAATTTCTGAAATTGCCCCAGATCACGGATTTGGACATAGATGCGTCCGGGAGACTTTATCTTTCAGCTTGGGACGGAGCGGGATATTCAGGAGATTCCAGCAAAGGCTTTGTCGTTCGGGCTATTCCCAAAGATTGGGAATATAAATCCTTTCCTGACCTTGCAGATGCGTCTATTGGTACGCTCCAAGAGTTGCTTGGCGCTGAGAGTGCGGTGGCCAGGTTGTATGCCCAACAAGAACTTATCACACGACCGGCTAAAAAAGCTGCGGAAGCCGCCTGGGAGGTTGCGTCCGATAGAAGCTTGGCCCTCGAGTCCCGTATAGCAGGTATGTATGCGTACGCTCAGGTAGCAGGCGAGGAAGGCATTTCAAACTTGGTACAACTGGCATCTGAGGACGATATGAGGGAACATTCCTTGCGGGCGCTGTCTGATAGGAAACCATTGGTGGATAAGGTCCCTTTAGCGCCCTTCATTGAAGGATTGCAGGATCCATCTGCAAGAGTGCAGGCGGCCGCTATAATCGGTTTGGGGAGATTGGGTAAGCCTGAAGCAGCAGAGGCTTTGTTGAAAACGACTGTTCCGGATTCATTTGTCTCTCCCCCAAAAGGCAAGGAAGGGCCTCATGCCACAGCAAATCCGGAAATTATTCCCGCGCACTTGACGGTACAATCACTGGTAAAACTGCATGCCGTAGAACCGCTCATAGCGGCAGTGACATCTGGGAATTCGGATTTGGCACTCTGGGCACTTCGTTATATGCATGATCCCAAAGCCGTAGACGGCCTGATTGCTGCTTATCAGGAGACAACAACGAAAGAAACAAATGATAAAGGTTTACAACAAAAGATTCTTGCGACGCTCGCCCGGCTTTATCAAAAGGAAACAGACTATGATGCTTCCTGGTGGTGGGGAACCCGTCCTGACACCCATGGTCCTTATTATAAGCCTGTGCGATGGGGATCTTCTGACAAGATAAGGACTATATTGATGGAAGAATGGAAACAGGCGACGACAGCGGACAAAGAATTCTTTGCCGATCTAAACGGAAAACTTCGCTTAGGAATACAGGAATTTGGCGGCGGGGAAGCACCTTTGATTGTGGAGGAGACCAAAGTGGACTTAGAGAAAATCAAGAACAAAAAAGGGCAGGTTGGGGAGAGTTCCATTGAAGATGTGATGTTGGCCATGGCGGAGATAAAGGGAGATCCTATTGCCGGGAAGCGCATCTTCCTCCAACAAGGCTGCAACGCCTGCCATAGTATTGAAAAAGGAGAAGCGCTCAAAGGACCCTATATGGGACAGATCGGTTCGATCATGAGCCGCCAACAAATTGCGGAGTCCATTTTAAAACCAAATGCCTCTATTTCCCAAGGCTTTGCGTCCGTCCTTGTCTCCACCAAAGACGGGAAAAGTTACATGGGCTTTGTAACGGCAGAATCAGCAGACCGGCTTGTCCTGAGGGATATCACCGGAGCCGCCCATACCATCCATGTGGACAATATCCAAAAGAGGGAAGAATTAGAGACTTCAATGATGCCGGCTGGATTGGCCAATTCTCTTTCTTATGAAGAATTTGCCTCTCTGATCACTTACCTGTCGCAACAGAAAGAATAAGGACTTTAGCTCGTTGCCGCGGATAGCGCTGACGGAACATAAAAAGGGGCTGCCTCTGCTCGGATCGTTGAAATCTACGGGAACCGAATGGTTTTGTTTTGGTTAGGAAAATTATTCGTAATTTTGTGCCAATGGAAACGGTGGAAAAAAAGGACATCAGAAAAATGACGCTGGCACAGCTGGAGGAGTTTTTTCTGTCAGCAGGGGAAAAGAAATTCAGGGCAAAGCAGGTTTATGAATGGTTATGGAACAAGTCGTTGAAGAATTTTGACGATATGACGAATATCTCCAAGCCTATCAGGGAACTTCTTAAAGCCAATTTCACCATAGACCACATCCATGTTGACCTGATGCAGCACAGCGCGGATGGTACCATCAAAAATGCGGTCAAACTTTATGACGGCAAGGTGGTGGAATCCGTTCTGATTCCTACCTCCAAAAGAATCACTGCCTGTATTTCCTCCCAAGTGGGATGCAGTTTGGACTGCAACTTCTGTGCTACCGCCAGGCTGAAGCGCATGCGTAACCTGAATGCTGCTGAAATCTATGACCAAGTGGTGGCTATTAAGGAAGAAGCCGATACCTATTTCCAACGGCCCCTCACCAATATCGTTTTTATGGGAATGGGTGAACCCCTGCTCAATTACAACAACGTGATGGAGGCCATTGAAAAAATCACTTCCCCTGAAGGATTGGGTATGGCGCCCAAGAGGATTACCTTATCCACCGTGGGGATTGCCAAGATGATCAGAAAGCTCGCTGACGATGAGGTGAAATTTAACCTGGCCCTCTCGCTTCATTCCGCGATCAATGAGACCCGCAGCCGACTGATGCCCATCAATGAGTTTAACCCTATTGAGGATTTGGCCGAGGCCTTGAAATACTGGTACGCCAAAACCAAAAGAAAGGTAACCTATGAGTATGTGATCTGGGACGGCATCAATGATGATGAGGAACATGCGAGGGCATTGGCCAGATTTTGTAAGCACATCCCGTCCAAAGTCAATATCATCCAGTATAACCCTATTGATGAAGGGGAATTCCGGCAGGCTTCCCAAGAATGTGTGGAATTATACATCCGTATTTTGGAGCAAAACGGTATTGTTGCGAAAGTCCGGAAATCCCGGGGCCAGGATATCGATGCGGCCTGTGGCCAGTTGGCCAATAAAAACGAGGTGGAGGTTTAAATATAATAGCGCTTCTTTAGAGGCTATTTTTGTGTTTATGATTGAGGTGCTTTCCGAAAAGCTAAAAGACGAAACTAAGACTTCGCACCAGGAATTGGAGAAGTTGTTGGTGGAAAAAATCAAAAGAATTCGTGTTGCTGAAGATTATTTGACCCTATTAGGTTATTTTTATGGCTTCTATGCTCCCTTGGAAAAGGAAATAGCATATCAGCTGAAAGATAGCCTGCCTGATGTCCAAAAAAGGCGGAAAGTAGCACTTATTGTGGACGACTTCGCCTATTTTGGAGTTGATCTCCCGCACGTTCCTTCCCTCTCCGAACTGCCCGCAATTGACAATTATTTAAAAGCTATTGGAACATTATATGTGATAGAGGGATCGACTTTGGGTGGTCAGATTATTTGTAATATGGTCTCCCGGCAATTGGAGATTATTCCTGAAGGGGGTTTCGATTTTTTTTCAGGTTATGGGAAAGATACACATGGAATGTGGGCGGACTTTAAAAAGTTTTTGAACAGCAACAATTTGACTCGGGAGGAGGAAAAGGAAGTTGTAAAAGCGGCTAACCGTACTTTCGTCTTATTCAAAACGTACATTTTACGAAATGAAAGCTGCTGTTGACCCTCTTGTGTTTTTGTATTCCATTGGTTTTTTTTTATCATTACATACGTTTTTCTATTTAAGAAGTCATCGCTGATTGCCACCATCTTTCGCTGCCATTTATGAAAAATTACCAGCATTTTAAAGTCGATCTTACCAACTGTGACAAGGAACCTATCCATATTATTGGAAGGATCCAACCTCACGGTTTTCTTTTGGTGATTGACCAAGAGAGTTTTCTCATAGAACAGATTACTGGGAATATTGATCAATTAGTACCTGATACAGTATCTGAGGATTGGCTAAAAAGGTCGATTTTTGATTTTCTTCCTCCAGCGGCAAAAGAATGGTTCGTGAACGGTTTTTTGACAAAGGGCCATGATGTAATTGAACTGGGGGGACAACAATTTTACGGCTTCAACCATCGTTCGGGCGACAAAATCGTTGTTGAGTGCGAGCCTTACACCGATATCTCCTCTAGCGAGAAACTACAACAGCTTGACCGATTATCTCTCCTAAAGACAAAGCTCGGTGGATTGGATGACCCGATTGAGATGGCAAACATGGTTGCGAAGGAGATGCAGGAATACCTGGATTATGACAGAATCAATGTGATCCGCTTCGATAGAAACTGGAATTCTGAAGTTATTGGTGAAAGCCTCAAAGGCAACTCGGATGCTTTTTTTGGCCACCGCTTTCCGGCCAGTGATATTCCTTCTCCTGCGAGGAATTTACTGCTACGTAAAACGGTCCGCCAAATCCCCGATGTCAAAGCCCAAGCCGTGGATATCGTTCCTTACGTCAACCCGTCAAGTGGCGCTCCTACGGATATTTTGCGATCAGAGCTGCGGAATCCCTCTCAAATCCATCTTGAATACTTGAACAATATGGAAGTGAGGTCAACCATATCCTTTTCCATTATATCGAAGAACAAGTTGTGGGGACTTATTACTTGTCATAATTATCAACCCGTTTTTATTGATGCCTGGAAACGGAAAATGTCTTTTTTGGTAACACAGGCGCTGGCCAGTGAAATTTCCTCCAACCAAAAATCGGTGGACCTAAAAGCCTTTAAGCAGCTTACGCAACGAAGGTTGTCCATCGTAGAGTCGCTTGAGAAACATGAAAATCTAACGGAGGGACTTGGGCAAAAAGACCTTGACATGTTGTTGGCCAAAGAAGGGGGTGCTGCTATATTGCTAGACCAGAAGCTTTATAGCTATGGAGCAGTGCCATCTGAGACCGACATCGAGGCGATTGTAGAATGGTTGGCTTTTCAAAACAACCGGAAGACGGTATGTACGAGGAGTCTTTGGAAGGAATTCCCTGAAGCCGAACGGTTTAAGGATAGGGCTTGCGGACTGCTGGCTTTAGAGATTTCCAAGTACAATAAAGAATACCTACTGTTCTTCAAACCTGAAATTCCCCGCGTCCGCATATGGGCGGGTAATCCAGAGAAACCAGAATGGAAGGACGGCAATTATATCCATCCCCGAAAATCCTTCGAAAAATGGGAGGAGATCGTCAGGGGAAAATCCCACAAGTGGAGCAAAAATGAATTGGACGTCGCCAAGAGTTTTGTAAAGGACCTTACCGCTTTCCAACTTAGAGACCAGGCGGCATGTTTAACAAGGTTAAATTTGCAGCTGGAAAAGTCGGCACAGCAGCTGCAGGCTAAGAATACCCAACTGGAAGACTTTAGCCTTATTATGGCGCATAATCTCCGGGGTCCGATGAACAATGTTCTCATGCTTCACCAATATTATCAAGATGAGCCTACTGAGGCCAACTCACAGTTTCTTCTTCAGAAGATACCTTCCATCGTGGAGAATATGATCACCACGATGAATGATTTGAACAAGATCATCGATACCCGGTTGGAAGATGAATTGCCTTCGGAAGAAGTTGATCTCGTTGAGCTGGTGGATAGGGAGTGGGAGAACCTACAGACAGAAGAGATTCGCGCTGTCGGGGCACGCTTGAGTTTTGATTTGGAAGTGCCTTATGTCTACCTGCCTAAAGCCTATGCGGAGAGCATCTTGCACAATTTTATTTCCAACGCCTTGAAGTACCGTGCAGCGGATCGCCAGCCGCATATAGAAATTAAATCTTGGGAAGAGGAAGAGCAGATTTGTTTATCAGTATCCGATAACGGTTTGGGGATGGACCTGGAGAAGGTAGGGGATAAGCTTTTCGGTTTGTACAAAACCTTCCATTTTCACAAGCAGGCGAAGGGGATGGGATTATACCTCACCAAGATGCAGATCGAGGCTTTGGGCGGGCAAATATCAGTGAATAGTGAATCGGACAAAGGATCTACCTTCACCGTATGTCTCCCCAAATCACGGATGGTGGTTAAAGAAGTAGGCTAAAGTTTCAAGCTATTCTTTGCTTGACTTGCCCGAGATAAACATGCCACCAACCCTTAACAGCAAAGCAAAGATGGCGGCCAAAGAGCCTAACAAGGCATTGACGTCCTCCAGAATATTTATTTTTCCCAACGATATAAACACGATCAAACTAATAATTACCAACATCAATATGGCTGATGCTGTACTCCAATTTCCCCGTTTGGTGTAAGCCAGTTCTCTTTCCAGTGCCTCCTCACTATCTACCTTTGTGAGGATAAAGTTGGTAAAGCTTTCGTTCATCAGGTGCAGGGAATGGTCATACACCAATATTCCTTTGTGCAAAAGATCTATAATGCCGTCCACGTTATTGGTATTCACAAACTGGTCATGGGCGATGTCGTAGATAATATAACGTTCTTGTGAGGTAAGGGAATTCCAGATGGCGAAATAATAGGTGTAGGACGTTTCCTGCACGTTGAGGATATAATTGTCGTTGCTCTTAAATCCGCCATAGAGAGCCAGGTATTTGTTGTTGATCCGATTGAGGTATTGCCCGTACTTTAGTTCATTGGGCATATTTTCCTCCTCATTTGAATCGAAAGGAACAGTGGTCCGATAGAAACCGCCCAAAAGATGCTGCCATTGCTTGTAGACAGATTTTAGGGCATTGATCTTTTCATAGTTTTCCAATGATTTTTCTGAACCACTGCTACTGATAGCCGCTGCTTTTTTGATGCTGTCTTCATAAAACTCATAAATTTTTGTAGGACTGATTTCGGAGGATATCACCACTCGGATAGACGGGTTGCTTGCCAGGCGCTGAAGGATGGATAATTTTATCCTATTCAGTAGTTCATTGTCATAGGCATATTCGAAGTGTTCAATGAAGATCATGATAGGCGCAGAATCCATTCTGATGTGCTTGTCGTTCAAAGCCTCGAGTAAGGGCTCGTGATTGTTACTGGAGCTTTTGAGCAAGGCAGGGATCGGGATTTGGAAGTTAAGATGGCTGTTGCCAAAATAGTTTTGCAGATCATAATCCTTGTTGAATCCTTGTATGAGGTTCGGCAGGTCCAAAAATTCAATGCTATAAAAACACGCGGTCCTCCACTCTCTGAGGGAATGGAAAATATTGTACACGTGGCTCGCATTGATGCCTACGATAAAAGAATTGTTGTAGGCATCTTTCCTTAGGTCTGCATTTGTATACACTTCAATAAGTTTTTCAGCTATCTTGTCATAGTCTTGGGGTAAGACCATTTTTTCTGCATACTCTTTAAAGTCGAGTCCAAATACCTTGTGTACGATTGAAGAGATAAGGCCATAGATAATCACGAGCAGAAGGATGAAGAAAAGCGCTACAGATACCCAATTCTGAAGAAAAAGCGTCCAGAGATTTCCGATGTTTCCCGTGATATATTGCGCAGGATCTGATGCGGGAAAAACTACTTCCTTTCCATTGAAGCGCCAAGAATGGGTGCTGTCAGCATCCCTTATAAAGCCTCTTGAATTTATGCCATATCGCTCAAACTCTATCCTGCTGTCATGATAGAACTTGGAGTAGTTACTGGGATTTCTCTGATGACTTTTTTCAGGCTTCTTGTCCACCAGATGCAGGGACAGCGAATTGACGGATTCCTTTTGGGTAGCCATATGCCCGATAAATCCGTCCAAGGGATCAGTGGTCGGTTGCTTGATCCCATTCCTTTCTTTATAAAATTGAGCTGCTTTTAACCCCCGCCAATTATCCTCTCTCGCTTTTAGAGTGACAGCCTTCTGCTTAAAAAGGATTTCCCTTTCCATCCTGTAATTGATGCCAAAAAAGATGAAGGTGGGAACAACGGATAAAAGGACGACCAGGGAAGTGGTGTAAAGTTTGTAACTGATATAGCTATGGCTTCCAAAAGATCCTAGGTTAAGAATTTTTATTGTCCTGGTGGATTTTAAATTTTCGAGGCTCCAGCCATAGCGCTTATACAGCCAGAGAATGATGAATATAAAAAGAGCGATATCCCAAAGCTGCATAGGATGGAAATTCTCCCACATGATCATCAACCTTCCTATTATTAGAAAAGCACCATATATTCCCACAAGAACCCATATCGAGGTAGGGTTGGCGTCATCCTCAAATAGCGTGTAAGTCCGTTCTTTTTTCGGCAGGGCGCGGGATAAGAGAATAAAGTTGGCAATGAGGAGAAATAAACCAGAACACCAAATCGCATGTATAAGAAGTTCAGGGGAGTAAATGCAGCAACTATATACAATTGCTGCTGAGAGGAGATACAGCAGAACCAACAAATTGATGGAGAGCAGTTTGTCATAAAGGGAATGGTTATCGTGAGAAAAGACCATCGGACGCAGCCAGTAGAAGACAAAGATTTTTTGTTTTAATTTTTTCTTTTTGCAAACGGCAAAAAATAAGGGCAGATAAGCAAGAAATAAAAGCAGGAGGTAAGCCGATTGCATCTCAGCAGTCTGGTTGAGCGCAATGGCGTTGGGGGAGTAGATATATGCCTTATCCGAAAAAGTCGCCAAATAATACCCTTCAAGTTCCGGTATCTTGCGGAGATACATAAAATGGTTCTTTCCCATATAGCGGACGGAGGTGAAATGGTCAAGACCGCTTAAAAGGTAGGGATTAAAGACATCTCCGGTTTCTTTTAGAAAATCTTCATTCAGGTTTCTTTTGGTCTCGGAATGCAGAAGGGTGTGTCCTTCTGAATTGAACAAACAAAAGCCATAACCTTCTTCCAATATGGGATCCATTAATGATACCATTGAAAAGCTTGTGGCCAAAACAGGGAAATCGGGATTGCCGCTAGGGATTCCGAGCCCCAACTCATAGTTGCCGTCACTGACCGACCGAATGGATTCGAAAGCTACTGACTTGCTTTTGTATTGGATTTCTTTACCCATGACGATATCCATGATATATTTCCGGTGCTTCAAAGAGCCAATCCTTGGGGGATTGTATTCACTCGAGAAATAAATTTTAATATTGCCCAAAGCATCCGTCCAAAAGATGGAGTTGAAATATTGAAAGTTGCTATTCCAAATGTCACTGTCCCATGCGTTAGTGAACACAAGCTGGTCAATTTTGCCATCTTGGTCATAGTATTCCTGGCGAGGGAATTCTTCTTGAAGCCCCTTCATTTCGGACAAGCTGGGTTGAAATGAATTTTTTGCCCGCTCTAATTGTGAAAGTGCATTATTCAGCTCATTTTCAAAAGCTGAAGATAGCTGCTCATTAAGTGCCATTAACTTCCCCTCCTCCTCCTGTTTGTCGGAAAATATATTGGTAGTGAAGAGGAGGAAAAATAGGATCAACACCATAGCGCCAACGACCAGTGCAATACCTGCCAAAAATACATCCCTTGACCCCAGCCGTTCGGCATTGCTCATCACCCGAAGCTTTAGGAGGGGCAATCCCAAAATCATCAGTGTAACCAGAATAATGGCTATGGTGATCACAAAGACAGAGACCTCCCTTTTTTCTTCATTGTACTGGGATTTGTTGACAAAGCCCGTAAGGTATACCTGGCTATCCTCCTGCTCCACGAGCAGTGAGTTGAAAACGAGATATTGGCCAAAGCCAAAATCGATCTCAAAAATATTCTTTGAGGTAAAATGGGTGAGTGTGGAATCCTTGGGGAAATTAATTCTTCCCAAGGGAAAGTTGGAATAAAGAGCCTTGACATCTTCCTCTTCAAAAAAAGTAAGAGAGATAAACTCGAAGACATCTTTTCGTTCTATCAATTCCTTCCCTAAGAGATCCGGATAAGCTTTTTTATAAACTAAATTATTGATCAACCAAGTGAGGCTGTCTTCTCCCCAAGAAAAATCCGGAATAGGAAGCTTTTTATTAAATGTCCAACCTGAAAATTCCGATCTTAAAATTTCGTTGACAGATTGACGTAATCTATCCCTTTCTAACCCTCCCGGGTTTTCTACTATTGAATCCTTTATAAAGTTGATTTTTAGGTCATCTAGCGGTCCTGTTTTTACTTTGGCCGTCATGCGGTTTCTCTGTATATTCCCAACCCGGGGACCGGATAAGTCAGAAGCTGTCTCCTTTATCCTAAATTCAACCTCTTTTTCCAATCCACTTCTCTCATTCTCCCTGATTTTTCCCTCATTGTCGATCAGTAGGTTAATGTTTCCTTTGATCTGGGTCAGCACCCGCATTTTATTGTCGATGATTTGTCTTTCTTTGTCTTTGACATAGACCAAAAAGTAAAAGGCAAAAATCAATGCGATCACAACGAGGGTGGTCAAGATCATCCAACCTTTCTTAGAGAGCCGCATAGGAGTAAAAATTTAATTGTCGGATGTTTGCAAAACCGCCGCGCGATCCATGTGAAAATGGGTGAAATAATTCACTTCACCCGGTTTACGTAAAACTAAAAAATGGGCAATGGCAAGTAAATACCAAAACTTTGGTATTTGAAAAAGTAATTATTATAAGCGCGGAAATGACTTCAAAGCACCGATATCTCCAGTGTGGGCTGTCGGGCAGGATGATGAGGTATGGATGAGGCTGAATTATGTCGTTTATCTCACTTTTGATGAAGCGTCTAGAGATACCTTTTCAACAACTTGATCGTATTCCGTATTCCTTCATCTTCCGGTTGGTTGAAACCTTCATATTCAATGCCTATGTAGCCACTGAATCCCGAGTCCTTTACCATGCCGATCAATTTTTTATAGTCCATCTTTGGCTGCTCCCCGGCATTGTCAAAATCATAAGTTTTGGCGCTTACCCCTTTTGCATACGGTAACATTTCCGCTACTCCCTTATAACGGTCATATTGTTCTTCACATTCCGACTGGGTAGTGCCCCAAGGATGGCTGATGCAAAAGTTGCCAAAGTCCGGCAAGGTGCCGACGTTGTCCAGTCCCACGGCTGCCATAATGGATGTCAGCCAAAAGCCCTTGGAGGAATCTCCCCCGTGGTTTTCCACCACTATATTGATACCCATCTTGCCGGCAAACTCCCCCAGTCTTGACAAAGAATCAATGGATGCTTCTTTTTTTCTTTCCGGATCCCCCTCCCCGTGAAGGTTTACGCGGACGGTTTTGCATTCTAGAAACTTGGCCGCTTCTATCCATTTTTTATGGTTGTCCACAGCCAGGAGTCGTTCCTTCTCGTTTACACCGGCCAGATGGCCCTCTTCGTCCACCATGATCAGGTGGTTAGTCACCCCGACATCCTTGCTTCTGACCAGCATTTCTTTGAGGTAGGCCGGGTTTTGGCCCGCTTCCCTGAAATCCGTCCTGGAATTTCCAAACAAGCCATTGACATATTCTACCGTGTTGATCCCGTATTCCTGCTTTGCTTTTGCCGCAAAATCAAGGTGGGTAAACTTCCCTTCCCGAATGGAACGCTGTAGCGACCATTCAGCCAATGAGATTTCGATGTTTCCTTTTTTTGTTTGCGTCGCCTGTATCAATGGATGCAAGACAACCGTGCTGCTTGCCAAAAGTGTTTTTGCCAAAAATTCTCTCCTGTTATCCATAATGATGTCTCTAGGTGTGTTTTAATAGGTTGATCAAAGATCAGGTATGTCATCGTTTGGGAAATTATCCGACATACAATATAGAAAAAAATGGTAGCCGCTGAAAGTTTATTTATTGCCTGTGTTTGTAGGTTTGTGCAATTGTAGTAGGATACTGTGTTTACAAGTCCTAATCCCAATTACTGATACTTTACCGGTAGCATGTCCAGCTTGAGCAAAACCAAGAGTAAAAGCATTAGCAGCGTTCCTATTGTAGCAGCTATATTGAGAATTTTTTGGGTTTTAATCCTATTGTTAAGGACAATTTGAATGGCATTATAAAGACCCAAGCCAATCACTCCGCCTGAAGTATTCGTGATTATATCCGTAACATCAAAAGCACCGATGCGGAGGATATATTGAAGTACTTCAATCGTTGCACTAAATAAGAAAAAGAAGCCGAGCTTTCTAACAAAGGGCCATTTCTCAAATAGAAGGCCTGCGTATACCCCAGGCGGAATAAAAACTATCGCATTCATGATGTTCTCGCCGGTTAAGAAGGCTCGATCAAAGGGGATTAAATTTACCTGCCTGTTTCCCATGTAAGAAAAACTGATGCCTAACTTAAACAGTAGAATCCAGCATAAGGCAAATAAATAAATTATCAATAGCAAAGCCGTCCACCTGTGGGCTACACTTTTAATCATCGGATGGTTTATCATTCGTTTTTCTATTCTTATAAATAGAAGTAAGGTCGCTATTATTCACTTCGTCTACTAATTTATTGTAATTGTGGTGACGGGCTTCAAGGGATTGTCCGAAACATCCTTTATCTACATCTGGCCAGCAGAGCTGGTAGAGTATCCGGATGTAATCGGGAGGGACTTGGGATTAGATCCCTGCCGGATCACCTGGTGATACTGTCCGATGGTGTGTGCTGGACGCCTTGTGTTAAATTCATCCATCAAATAATGAAGTTCATCGGAAATATCGTCTGACTTCTATAAGATTTCAAGAGGTAAATTTTACTTTTGGTGAATGGCGCTATCGGAAAAAATCAATGTAAAGACCCTCTTCATCTTTTTCTGCTCCACGCTGATATACGCTTTATGTCAGATGTTTTTCAGCATTATTTTGATGAAGGAAGATTTATGGAGCAATCTTCCTGCCCAGGTGGTATCGCATTATGTAGTTATTGTTACCCTGTGTATAGCGGATTACCTTCTGCTAAGGTTCCTCAATAAGCATTTACCTTATTCCAAAAACACACTTTACCGCATATTGGCCGATATTGCCGGTCTGATCATTATATGCCTGATCATATTATGGATGTTTAATTACCTCATTTATGACGTCTTGCTGATTTCTGAAGAAGGATTGCCTCCTTTCCTGGTCAAGCTCGTCTTTGCGATGACAAACAATATTCCGATTCTGCTGGCATTCGAGCTGATTCATTATTTTCAATCAGAGCAAAAAGCCATTGCCGATTCCGAAAAAGCTAAGCGAAAAATCCTTTTGTTCCAACACGAGACGTTAAGGTCGCAGATCAATCCCCATTTCCTTTTCAATTCGTTGAATGTATTGTCTTCTTTGATCTATATCAATCCGGAAAACGCCAACAAGTTTACAAAAGCGCTTTCCAAGACTTATAGGTATGTGCTGTCCCTTACCCGACAGCCCATAGTATCTGTTGCAGAAGAATTGGATGCATTGGATTCGTACATCTTTCTCATGAGAATGAGATTTGAAGACTCCTTTACTTTTGGGATAATTAGGACCGCTCCTTATGAACAGGCTAAAATTGTCCCCCTTACCCTTCAATTGCTTATTGAGAACGCATTTAAGCACAATATCGCCACCGAAGAGTCCCCGCTGGAGCTTAGCATCACTATGGATAGCGGTTATATCCAGGTTGAAAATAACCTCCAACCTTCAAGTGATGTAGAGAAGGGAGGGGTCGGGCTGAAATACCTTACACAGCAGTATAAGCAGTATGGTAAAGAGGTCATCATTGACCATGCGGCCCATAGATTTATAGTAAAAATCCCTTATATACAACCATGAAGTACCTGATAGTAGAAGATGAAAGGTTTGCCTACGAGGAGTTGAAGCGTATGATGGTGAAGTTACGGCCCGGCTATCAGTTAGAAGGGCATACAAAAACAGTCGTAGATACCATCAATTTCCTGAAAGCAGCTGCGGTTGATTTAATTCTTATGGATATTCGTCTGGCAGACGGCAATTGCTTCGAGATTTTTAACCATGTCCACGTCACTACCCCTGTAATATTCACCACCGCGTATGATGAACATGCGATCAAGGCCTTTAAGCTGAACAGCATCGATTACCTGTTAAAGCCGTTTGATGAGGGAGAATTAGAAGCAGCACTAGGCAAATTTGAGCATCTCTTTCATCATCATTCCCATCAGACCAGCCCCAAGAGTATTGAGCAGCTATTGTCACTTAAAACAAAAAACCGCTTCCTGATATCCAGGGGGGAGAGTTATCATTATATTGAAACCCAAGACATTGCCCATTTTTACAGTGAAGACGGAGTAGTCTTCCTCCATACATTCAAGGACAGGAGGTATATCATAAACTATACGCTCGACCAGTTGGAGCAAATGCTCGATATCCGGTTGTTTTTTCGTGTATCACGCAATTGTATAGGGAATGTGAAGGCTATTGAAAATGTTTCCAAACACTTCAACAGCCGCCTGAAGCTGTCCTTTTTGCCTGAATGTCCCCATGAGGTTTTGGTAAGCCGTGTACGTGTACCGGACTTCTTGAGATGGATGGATGGGATCGTGGAATAATTAGGTTCTGATAAATTCATACCCTCAATGCTGCATTTCATTCAGTAGATTCTAAAGCCTATCAATTACAGATTTCGGAATCGCTCCCTTTGCCGTTCTTTTGTTCAGAATTTATAAAACAAATAAAATTTAGAACGATGAAAAAGAACGCAGTAATCTTGGCTGTCGCAGTACTTACAGTAATCTTCTCCACCCAACTGTCGGCACAGGACCAGCCTGTGTCCGTCGGTATCAAAGCCGGCACAAACCTGTCTAACTACCGCTTAGGCGGGGGCATGAACAGTTCAACAAGCAGAATGGGCATAGGCGGCACATTGGGCGGTGTCATCAAATACGAACTGAGCAAAAACTTTGCGCTCCAATCGGGGGCCGATGTGTATTATAGGACCTCTCAATCCGGATCATCCAGTGATAACGCCGGCGGCAAATTCATATCTATTGGAGTGGAGATCCCCCTTTACGGCATTGTTCAGGGAGCGATAGGGAGCGGAAGAGCCTTTATAGGAGCAGGTCCGCATGTAGGCTATGGCATCAGTGCGAAATCCCAGGGTGTAAGCCTGTTCAAAAACGACCGAGAAACCGGCAGACCTGCCATGAACCGTTTCGATTATGGCGCCGGAGGCATTGTAGGTTATGACTTTAATAAAAACTGGCAAATCAATGCCAGCTATCAATTTGGAATGGCCGTTTTGCTGAAATCTAAAGGAGGCGATATGAAAAGCCAAAGTGCATCAATCGGAATCGCGTTTAAATTCTGAGATCAAGCAGGTCTTCAGAACCCATTGCGTGCAGAGGAGTATGCTTCTGGCCAAAGCCAAATGCGGGGATTTCCGTACGCAATGGGTTTTATTTTTTAAACCATATCCCAATCAATAAAATCCAATACACATGAAGTTATTAGCAATAGGTTTAGCAGCCTTGATAACGCTGCTATTTGTTGAAGCACGGGCGCAGCAAGTGTCCTTCAAAACAGAATACATTGGCAATTCGGGCTACTATTACTTGCCTCCGGGTGAGCAACCCAGGGAAAAAATAGGTGATGGTAAAGGCTCCGCCATGGTTTATCAGGGAGCGTTTAATATTCCCTTATCAACGAGATTAAATAAGAACAACCGCCCGACTGCTTGGGGAATTGGTTTTGGCGGAACTTACGTTTCGATGAAAAACCAACACTTTTCGGATCCTATGGTGTCCGAGATCATGAACTTACAGCTAGGCGTATATCATCTACGTCCATTGAACGATAAGTGGTCGCTAAGGGCAAGTGCAGGAATAGGGATATTTACTCCCTCTACCGATTTTTCTACAGTCAGTTTTAAAAATGTGCTCGCAAGCGGAGGGATTGTTTTTATCCGGCACCTGAAGCCCAACCTTGATATTGGTGGAGGTGTGGCTATAAATAGCTCCCTTGGCTACCCGATGATTTTTCCAGCCGTATATGTGAATTGGAGACACAATGGGAAGTACGATGTAACCATTGAGCTCGTGGAAGGTTTGGATATATCGGCAGGCTATGGCTTCAATGACAGACTGAAATTGTCTTACGCCCTCGAAATGAACGGGCAGGTTGCCCTCTTGGAAAGGGACGGCAAAGATCAGATATTCTCCCATCAATATATTGTCACCGGCTTTCGTCCTGAGCTAAAGCTTGGGGAAGGGGGGGTGTCTGTTACGGGAATGGCAGGAATTAACCTTTACCGACCGGCATCTTTTAGCGATAGAACACTTAAAGGTGTGTTTGCAGGTGATAATGATTATTATTTCTCTGTCTCGCCGTACGCCTCAGTTGGGCTAAAGATGAAATTTTAAGCCATGAAATCGAGTATGTCTTAAGCGACCCATGGAAGAGTGATTCTCCGCTATGCAAGATTTCCTTTGACCATAAAAATATTAATTATACACAGATGAAGTTACGGCAATCCTATCAGACTGTTGCCTATAGAGGAGTTTATTGGTTGATCTACGTCCTTAGCCTGACACCTATGGGGTTCCTATATGCTTTGGCCTCTTTCACTTTTTTTCTTACTTATTACCTCATTGGGTACAGGAAAGAAGTAGTCATTCAAAACATCGCCCGGTCTTTTCCTACTAAGCAATATGGGGAGATCCGTGCCATTGAAAAAAAATTCTACTCTTGTTTTGTCTCCTATTTTGCCGAAATCATAAAAGCTGTTTCCGCGCCGGTCGAAGTACTGGATAAGAAAATAAGCTTTGAGAACCTGGAGTTAATAGACGGCTATATTAAGTCGAATCGACCCGTGATAGCCTGTTTGGGGCATTGTGGCAACTGGGAGATGTTAAATTTTATGCCTTACAAGATGCCTCACGAAACCTATGCGGTGTATAAGCCACTTAGGTCTGGGATAATGAACAGGCTGATGATTAAAATTCGGTCTCGCTTTGGCATGAAGCTATTGTCTGACAATGCAGTTGTACGCCATATCCTATCCAAAAAATCCGGTTCTTCGGTTTATCTTTTCCTTGCTGACCAGTGCCCGAGGTTAAAGGAGGAAAAATACAGGCTTACCTTATTAAACCAGGAAACGTATGTTTTTTCGGGAATGGAGAAATTGGCCCGGGCAGGTCAAACGGCAGTAGTTTATCTGCATATCACGCAGCAGTCAAAGGGGAATTACAAAATCGGTTGCTTACCGATATGCGCCAATGCCGGATCGATGAAGGATGGTGAAATAACCCAAACGTACATCGATTTGTTGACGGAGAATATCAGGGAAGAACCATACGGTTGGCTGTGGACGCATAGACGATGGAAAAGATGAAGATGGATCCTCCAGCGATCCACGGAGGCTACTGTGGACCCTAGGCCATCCCTCTAGCATAAAGTTTATGCGCTCTTTATTTTCCTTCTGTGTAGCAGCCCAAATTCAAGCAAGGCATTTATGACAGGCACGGTATGAGCGGCATGCGCGGTAATGGCATAGGAGACAGTAACAGGTTTGGTGTTATTGACAGTTCTTGTAATCAACCTATTTTGTTCCAGATCCTGTAATTCTTTGGACAAGACTTTAGGGGAAATTCCAATCACCGTTTCCTGCAGATCCTTGAACCGCATCTCTCCGAAGGATAGATTCCTGAGAATGCAATTTCTCCATTTCCCACCGAGCAATTCTATCGTATCTCTCAGGGCCAGCGTGCTTTCTTTTGATGGCGCTTTTTCTGTGCATTGCATAGACATGATCAATTAATAGTTACTTACCTGAAGGTAATCCATAGCAAATATAAAGTAAATATCAAATAGGTTTGTGGGAATAGAATAAAGCATTCAATGATGAAAGTAACCATTATAGCCAATATTTCGGCCAACGGAAAAGTCCTTTTATCGGACAACCCACACCACCAACTTCCCAGGGAAGCGATGGATTTCTACATTAGCCCGTCAAGCAGGAAATTTGGTCATTGGAGCCAAAACCTACAAGAGCTTTCTGAAGTTTCCCGATGAGGTAAAAGCATTATTTAAAGGGATTAAAATTATCGTGCTTTCCGACGGATTGGTTGCGGCAGATTCCCATGAAGTTGTACGAAAGCCTGAAGAGGCCATAGGTTTGCTGTCAAAAAAGGGATATCAACTCATTGCTATTGGAGGAGGGACCGGCACTTTCAATGCTTTCTTAGATGGCGATTTGGTATCGGATATATATTTTAACATTAGCCCAATGATTACAGGAAAAGGCGGTATTCTCGCAAGTAGGGATGACTTGAACACTAAATTCAAGTTGGTCGGTTGCGAAGTAAATGGTGACTATGCTCAGTTGCATTTGGCTAAGGCCTGAGAAATTTTCTTTCGGATATCAAAAGGATACAGAGCGCGTTCGGCATCAATGGCCTCTTTAGCAAGGCAGTATTAAAAGGCTTTAAAGGCGGCCTTTTTTAGAGGAGATTTGGTACAGCTCTGTTATAGGGGATCAAGATGAAGCGCCCCTCTCTGGACAATTTACAAAATAGATGGCGACAAGGGGGAATAGGGTAGTAGAACGGGTGAAGCAGCAGAAAACGGGGAGACTTTTGATGGCGATCTTCTTCACGGGACTGTACCGCTCTTGCTTTTTCCCCGGCATTGATTTTTAAGGGCTGGGTATTGACGGAATGTCTCTGTGAGAAATCCTACTATATTATAAACGAAGAGTTAAAAAAATGGCCGATTCCTGCTAAAGAGGATTTGGGATTTATGCCTTTTTTGTGAGGTAAAAACACGCCTGATCACCTTTTTTGGCTTGATTGAGTTCCCTAGCTCGTTTGTTATACTGCGTAAGCTCTTTTCTTGTGAGCTGGTCCTTAGCCTTCGTGGAAGGGATATCATTTCTTATAGCCTCACTCGCCCAAAATTGATAGGCGTCACTGTCGAAAACGATCTGCGTGATCTCAAAGCCTGTCTGCTCTGCCAATAGTTGGATAGATCTAATTGAATGAATGAAGATATGTCTAGGAGCATCTAATTGCGCCCAATGAATTCCATAAGTTTTCCATGCTTCCCCGTCCGAAATGGGGATACGGATCAACAACTGTTTCCCAGGCTTTAAAAGTACATTCGCTTTCTGCAACACCCTCTGTGGTTCATCCATATGCTCAAAGGAATGGTGCATCATCATAAAATCAAACTTATCTTCTATTTCAAAAATACTTTTTTTAAGCAAAGAGAGGGAAGGATTTACATGTTCACTCTTTTCTATAAAGGGGTCTGCCCCTACTAAACTTGTAAAACCTGATGCATACATTTCATAAAGAAGCTGCCCATTCCCACAGCCAATATCAGCAATTTTGTCATCCACTTTAATATTTGCCCTCTTTAACCAATCTCCATACAACGGCCGGAAGGGCTTGGTATCAAAATAGCCGTATAACTTCCAACGTATTCTTTTAAGGGTTTTCCTAAAATTACTGGATTTGTTTAAGCCGGTATATGCATAGTAGTCCGCAGGATAATAAGCACTTAAATTATCTGGTAGGGTTATTATCTGAATTGTCCCGCACTTATAACATTCTAGGTAGTCAAATAAATGTCTGGTACCAAACATCATTTCTTTAAGGGTATAAATTGAATTGTTGCGGGCGTTGAAACAAATCTTACAGCTTTCTGGCATTGTTGGTTTTCTAAATTAGATTTATTCGCACAAGAATAATTTACGGGAACGGGAATAGAGGCACGAAGAATAGAAGCTATCCGTTCAACTACCAAGAGCCGCTTACTATACGAAGAAGTTTCCCATTAGGTAAGCAGACTGTTTCCTCCCTCATTGCATTGCTTTCTGTTCTGGTTCTGCTTCCTATCCTAACATCTTGTTCCGGTTGGCCTTTTCTCGTTCCACAGCTCGCCCGAATTTGATCAGCTAAATATATGTCGAATTTATCCCCTTTTCAAGAGATGCTTCTAAATCCATCTTATATTGGGATGAAGGCCGACCCGAAGTTCTGGAAAGACTTTTTTATTTAAAATTTGCTGTTAGGTACCTGAATCGGCTATAGTCCCCACTAAAAGTGTATCAGGAACCGTGGCTGATTCACCCGTACTGGGTCAGTACCAGGCGGAAAACATTTCGGTGGATAAGGACTGATCGCACTCTGTCAGAATTTCGGCATCATACAGGATGAGTTGTCCACGCTCTCCAGAACGGAAATCAATGCACAGAAAACACTGATGAGCAAATCCTTTGTCAAAGTACGCCATCCCTATGATAAAAAAGCAAGGCTGGAGCCACGAAGGGCTTCCATATGGGGATCCACCAACAAAGCCGAATTCCTTACAGATGTGACAGGCAGTGTCAGGTGGCTGTGCTTTACAGTTTTGGCCATTGACTGGGACTATAAAAAGGAAATAGATATCGATGTGGTCTGGTCGCAGGCCTACCATCTGTTTAACTCCGGATTCAAATATGAGATGACAGCAGAGGAGATAGCGGAGAATGAAAGATCCAACGCACGGTACAGTACCGTCACCCTTGAACTGGAACTGGTCCAGCAATATTTTCAGCCCGGAGATAAAGAAGATAGGTTTATGACTGCCACGGAGATCTGTGAAATGTTGAACGCAAAACTTGAGGGAAAGCTCAGGGTAAGCCGGGAGGAAACCGGCAAGGCGTTGAAAAAGCTGGGGTATGTCCAATGCTCCAAGAGAGGCCACCAGTCATCGGCATTTCCCATAAAGGGTTATAATATAAAACATCAATATTAGCTTACTACTTACCACAATGGATATAAAACATTGAAAAACAACAGGATGAAACGTAGTAAGGTAATTATATAAGCTTACTCCACCTTACATCACAATAGAATATGAAGTAGGCTGTCCAGTAAGTGTAGTAAGGTTCCTATATAGAAAATTCATTATGCAAAGAATTGAAACCCAAATCAATAAGAACGATGTGTAGTAAGCAGTAAGCGTAGTAGCCGGAAAGTCGTTTTTTAAAAAACTTTAACCAAAATCCCATGAACGCAAAACAGGCAAACACCTTCAGTATCATTGAATATTTAAAGGCATGTGGGCATATGCCTGAAAAGATCCGGGGGGGACAGCTATTTTTACCTATCCCCCTATAGGACGGAAGATACGGCATCGTTGAAAGTCAGCCAATCCAAAAACCTTTGGGTGGATTACGGGGACCGAAACGCCGGAGGTTCTTTAATCGATCTGGTGCTGAAAATCAATCCGGGCCACACCGTCTCAGATGCCATTCAGGATATAACAATGGCTGTGGGGGATTCTTTTTCTTTTCACCGGCAAAAGTCTGATCCAGATCCCAATCCTCCGGGAATCCAGATCCGCTCCATCAAAGACCTTGGGAACAACCGATCCTTAACCGGGTACCTGAATGATAGAGGCATCCAATTAACTACGGCTGAAAGATACTGCAGGGAAATTTATTTCAGCACCGGAGGGAAAAGCTATTTCGGGATCGGCAATCGGAACGAAAACGGCTGGTCCATCAGGAACAAATACTGGAAGGGATGCAGTGGTCAGGGAATAAGTCATTACCAAAACGGCCAACCAAAGCTATCAGTTTTTGAAGGGATCTTCGACCTGTTGAGTTTTCTCGAACTGAAGCAGGATCCGCCACTTGGCCGGGATTATCTCGCGCTCAATTCACTCTCCAATATACCGCGGGCAGGGGCAGATTATTAAAGGATATAAAGATATAGACTTATATCTGGATAAGGATGTGGCAGGTACAAAAGCTACAAAAGAACTGCTAAAAACCTTTCCCCACTCCAGAGACAAGAGTGCCTTGGCCGGCATCTATACGGATCTCAACGAATACCTGCTTAAAGGTAAGGGATATGCTAGCCGAAGATAGGCCGGTTTCGGGGAGCAAGCCATGTTTTGGTCAGACCAAAACGCTTGCCCCCGCATAGTCCCGGGGCTTTCAATTCACTTTGTTCATCGATACAATGGCAAGACCACCAAAAGAAAGAAAAGAGAAACGCTCCTTCCGGTATACTTTCCGGATGACTGAGGAGGAGATGGAATTTTTGGGGAAACTGTCCGGCTATTCCGGTCTTCCGCCTGCGGAAATCATTCCCGCATCGGTTTTTCAAAAATAGGCTTCCACAGGCTAAGGTACCTCTTTTGGACAGGCAGGCCTATCTCGAACTGAAGCGGATCGGCAACAACATCAATCAGATTGCCAAACACTATAACTCCCGGATCACCGTGCCGGAGCACAGGCTTAAGACCTTCAACAGCCTATCCGATAAACTGGATTCAATCATAAAAGCACTGATCGATGATCGCTAAACAATCCATAGGATCTTCCTTTATGGGGGCATTAAGTTACAACCTGAAAAAGATGCACCACACAGACAAGACCGAGCGGGCAGAGCTGCTGGCCACCAACTTTATCAGCCTGGAAAAGCCGCTGATCAAAAAGGAAGTGGAACTGGTTACCTCCCTGAATCCCCGGCTCAAAAAGAATACCTACCACACCAGCCTGAACTTCGCCCAGGGAGAAAATGTGTCCAACGAAAAGATGCTGGCCGTGGCCGGGGAATATATGCAGCAAATGGGCTTCGACGACAACCCCTATTTTATCTTCCGGCATCATGACAGCAACCACCCCCACTGCCATATTCTGGCATTGAGGACCCGCTTCGACGGCAGCACCGTCTCCGACAGCAACAACTACAAAAGAAGCGAAGCGATCATCCGGCAGTTGGAAAAGGAATATGGCTTACAGCAGGTAGCAGACAGCGGAAGGTCGGCTGTCCGTGCGCCCGACCGGGACGAGCTGGAAATGGTGCAGCGGACCGGAAAGGCTTCTCGGAAGATGGTCCTGCAGGAGAAGGTCAACTTGGCCTTTTCGGAATCAAAAAACCTCAAAGCATTCATCGCCCATCTGGAAAGATCCGGTGTCCGGGTGCTCTTCAACCAGGCCAGTACGGGAAGGGTTTCGGGGATCACCTATCTGATGGGTGACTTCAAAGCCAAAGGGCAGGCATTGGGAAACAGGTTCAAATGGGCAAACATCATTAAAATAATCGATTATGAGCAAACTAGAGACAGCCAGGAAATTAGCCAGGCAAACCGCAGAGCAAGGGCAAAATACGGAGAAGGAATTTCGGGTAGACCGGGACTCATTCGACCAGCTGGCCGGGATATTGAAATCTATCATGGACAGCCAGAAAGCTCTGGACAAGCAGCAACATTCGCTGGGACACGGGTTGAGCATGAAGCTCGCTCCCATCGACAGCCTGCAGAAGTGGATGAAGGACATGGAAAACACCCAGATGGATCTGGTGAAGCAACAGCAGAAAACGAAGAAGCTGTTGATGGCCATCTTCTTCACGGGGATCGTTCCGCTCCTGGCCTTAATCACGGCCTTGGTTTTAAAGGTCTTGGTATTGACATAGTACCTGAGGAGGATGATGACAGAAGGCGAAGGAAAAGGAGATCCCGATAAGGCGGAAAATTTCTAGATCGTATATTTAGAGTTAAATTTCCTTCCTCGTATACCAACATGGTGATGCCATCTGTTTAGACCTTCCATGTTCAATTGGAAGGCAATAGAAAGGTCACAAGGAACATTGATCATTATTATCTGGATATGATCATTTCTGTCGGCTACCGGGTAAATTCTAGACAAGGTATTCAATTCCGCCAATGGGCTACCCAACGGCTCAAGGATTACCTGGTCCAAGGCTATGCCATCAATGAAAAGCGCTTAAAACAAAAGCAACTGGAAGTACAGACGCTGAAAGATGGCATCCGCATTCTCAGTCGGGCTATTGAAGAAAAAATAGGAGAATCCCATTTGGAGTGGTTAAATCAATTTGCCAAAGGTCTGGAATTACTTGACGACTACGACCATGAGAAACTGGATGCTAAGGGCCTAAGTAAACAGCAGGCTGTATATCCAGATCTACAGGAATATCAAGAGGTGGTGGAAGCCATGAAACAGGATTTTGAGTCTGGGGTATTCGGCAAAGAAAAAGACGGAAGTTTCCAAAGTGCCGTTTCGCAAATTGCCAAAGGCTTTGGTGAGGAAGATTTCTACCCTTCTCTTGAAGAGAAAGCAGCGACCTTGTTATACCACATTGTCAAAAATCATGGCTTTGTGGATGGCAACAAGCGGATTGCCGCAGCCTGTTTTCTGCTGTTTTTGGAGAAAAACCAGATGTTGTATAATGGCGACAGGGAACCCATTATCAGTAATGATGCCTTGGCCAGTCTGACGCTTTTTGTGGCGGCTAGTAAGCCAGAGAGTATGTCTTGGTGTGGCGAACGTCCGGAAAATTGGATACCATGGAAAAGTTGGTAAGAAAGTTTAATACGTGAATTGAGATAGTTGTCGGTGGGCGAATCCTAAATCAGAATACCAAGGTCCTCAGAGCTGGACCACTTCAATGAAAGCACTCATCTCTATATTTTCCCCACCAATAAAAAGAAACAAGTCAGGATTAATAATGGCCGCCCTAGCTGCGTCTTCCAAATCAAACGCCCAATTCCCCGAATTGAATGCTCCGGTGGATATCGCCTAATTCACTGCGGTGGGAACTCCTGCTAGTATTCGTAGAAAACGTAGTACACGCTAAAGGCAATACTCAGTTCGGAATGACCAAAATCGAGGACTTTTCGTCTATGAAAACAATAGTGGTGCCATGCTCTTTAAAGTAAATACTAATTCTTCAACTCAGTATTTGTATTTCGAAATTGGACAGCTTCTTTTTATAGTATACCTTTTGACTCCTTGCCAAAATTGATCGCAGTATTACAAGATACGTTAACGGTTCCAGTGAAAAAAACGCAATGAACTCGGTATTAAGATTTTGTACTATATGGTTAGTTAAAAAGGAACTGAAATTAATAGTTTCGCTTCTCTGATTTATGACAATAATAGCGGACAACATCAGGTTTAAAATAAACGGTAATTATTCCTAAGAAAATCCCTAACCTCTTTCGGAATCTCTTCTTGATCATGGCTATGATACCCATGATAAGTGTTGATTGTATTTTCTGATTTAAATTCAATAAATTTATTTCGAACTGAATCGAAAGCATAAAGTTCTTTACGATTTTTATAGCCAATCGATTTCATCAGCAAAACACTTGCTTCGTTCTCTGAGCATTCCAATGGTGAAATTACTTCTCCACCTACTACCCTTATTTCTGTTCGGTTTTGACCGTGTTTGGGATTGTAATTAAAATTCAGCCCACCTCTGTTGGTCAAAAAATACCTGACAACAGTTTCTTTGGACGAAAAGACATTTATGTTAACCATATCCATTTTCAGAGGAGGTTTAAGGCTCACTCTATTCACATGCACGACATCGGGATGCAAATCAGCATTATTGAGATTTAGAATTATTGCATCATTGTCATTGTGTTTATATTCGGTTCCTTCTGCGACCGAAGTCCCTTTAACAGAATACGGTTCATAGCCACCACTCAATTGCAGCAAATAATCATGATCATTTCGATGGAATTGTTGTTCATTCCAATCCTTAGCTTCAAGATTTAATATCTCCTGCCTTAACCTTGTAAATTCAAACCTATCGTACTTAAGTAAATTGGCTATCTCTTCGATGTTTCGGATTAATTTTTTCATTTCCGAAGAACTATAATATAGTTCTGCTGGCTGAATAAACACTAAGCAATTCAGCATATTCATGAAAGACTTAAAAGTCCCCTCAAATTCGGCATTATCGATGGGTACCCAATCCTCCCCGTTCACAAATATCTTTAGGTTTATAAAAAATCTCATTAGAATCCGACTATTGCTTTTAAATCCTTGGAATACTGATCAAAAAAGCCGTCGGGCATTGCACTCATCCTCCCGTTGGATTGTACCTCAATAGTGTGAATTTCGGAAGCGATGCTTCCTTTTTTTCTATCGATGAAACTTATAGCAACATCCGAAGCTTTAATCCCATCTATTCTGTTCTCGTTAGCTTCCGATACAGAGATAAGAATGCCATTAATTATATGGTCACTATGTGTTTCTATAAATATTTGGGCACCGGCTGTCGCTGCCTGGCCTAACAATTTGCCAATCATTGATTGGCCCCTGGGATGGATATGCGACTCAGGATTTTCTATAATTAACAAATCGTCTTCCTGAGAGCTCAAAATCGCAACAAGTACGGATAGTATATACGTTATTCCGAATCCGGCATTTAACGGCCTAACTTCGTTAGAAGATCCAGATTCACTTCCCATGATATATCTTAATTTTACAGAATCCGTTCCCGAAATCTTTTCCGTAACAATTTTTGTTCTTGGGCTTATTTCATTTAGCCATAAAGCAACTTGGTTTTCTAAATCATTGGATGTGCTATCAGGGTGCACTAAACGCGGATGAACTTTAAGATTCGCACCATGATGTGCAAGGAAATGGGCTGAATACTGGCCGTGCTTGCCGAGGCTTCTATTATAGACGACATCAAATTCAGACATTGTGTACTCATTGGACACCCACCTATCCGCATTTAAATACCTAAAAGAATCGTGCTTAAAAAGTGAAAGATTATCAATGTCATTATATTTATTACTATCTTTAGAGTATCTTAGGAAATTTGCACTGTAATATTTCTCATCAACGTTATCATCGTTGGTTTCGTAAGTAAAAACCCATGTCTTTGGGTGTTCATCACCTTCAAATGCAACTTCAAAGACTATTTCTTCTTTTTCAGCAAATTCATAAAAAGCATCTTTACCTGTGCCTATACTTACCAATTCGCCATTCAAAAACAAACCATCTTCTTTAAGAAAGCCTCTTTCCTGAGACTGACGTAGTAGAAGCAGTGCCTGTATAATTGACGACTTACCCATGCCGTTAAGGCCAGTCAATACATTCAGAGGTTTGCAATCAATTTGAATGTCCTCTAGGGCTTTGAAATTCTTTATGGCGATTTTAGATATCATAATGTTATCCTAAAGTAGATTGTATTAAGACATTGATAGCTTCAAACCGTTTTCGTACACTTGATTTGTCGCCGGTACCGGAAGTGACGGCCGAGTTGAAATCATCATCGGTGTTTAGCAAACTAATAAAACCGTGATTAAGTTGTTCTCTTCTTTGAATCAGCAATTGGATTTCTGCATCGTTTAAGCGACTCAGCAGCACCGACCAAACTTCAAACAACGCCTTATTAATTGGATACCTCCTACCATTTGGTTCATACTGTTTACGGAAAGCGAAATCACCGAAAATTTCTATAGCTGCATTCATCGCTTTGTCAAAGTGCCTTTCGATAGCGTCACCTTTTAATCCCTGTTTGTCGATTTCCTCCATAGTATTATTTAAGAAAGCATCTAAGTCGCCAGGATAACTCTCTTCGCCAAACAAACGGAATGCAAGGAAACGTAAAATGAACTCCTTATGCAGCATCCGCTCCTCGGATATCGAATATGTGGTGGCGATTTTGAAAGAACGTAAACCGGCTAATCTTTCCAAAATTTCACGAGATTTTTCGGGATACAATGCGTTTCGTATTTCTTGGGCAGTGAGTGTCAGCCCTGTTGTATTAATACGCTTGAAGATGTTGAATTTAAGTTCCTTGGGTGTGCCTGGCGAAATCACGTAAGCTGTAATCTCAAATTCTTCGATGCGGCGCTGGAGATAATTGGGCAGTTCAACAAACCTTTTATCATTAAATTGTGTGAGGAATTCCAGCCCTTGTAGGGCAAAAGACTGCCTATTAACAAATTCGTCAAGCGTACTGAGTCGCTGCAAACCATCCACCACTAACCATTTCTCGTCATTAGACCCGTCAAAGTAGAAAACCGGTAATGGAATACGAATTAATATGGATTCAATAAGGCGGCTTTTTTTGGTAAAACCCCAGATCCCTGCTCTCCGTTGAAAACTCGTAGTCATGTCAATGGCATCGGTACGCATTCGCTTGAGCAATAAATCGAGTGACATGCTACGGGTGCGGATATCCACTTTGTTAGGATCAAATGGATGGGCAATGGAGGAACCCTCCCTTTGTTCCAGTTCCACACCTTCCTCATCCACTTCAATAGTCGATAGCTTCTCTGCTTTTTTAAATTCTCGTTCAGTAGCTATTCTTTTGATTAAATTTTCGTCTATCTCAATGGTATTGAAACCCAATGCTGTAAGGCTCCAGATACCGCGCTTCGGACTTTCTATCAGCCCAGCTTTTTTCAGGTAAAATCTTGCCCATGCCAAGCGATAGCCCAATTCGGTACGGTAGCCTTCATCCTTATTGTGGATTTTGTATAAATCATACTCAGACAAATACAAGTCTTTGCCAACTTCCTCCTCCATGGTGGCTACACTCGCTACGCCATCATGTCGTCTTAATACTTCAATAATAGGCTGAAACAGGGCGTCAAACTTTGGGATGGTGTCGTGTTCTTCGGCAGGAATAACAGCTACTTCATCATTAAAAAGCCTGTTAAGGCTTTCTTTACTCAAGAGATTTTTATGGAACTTATCTAAATGTTTGAGATACTGGGGAAATTTCTCTGGCTTAAATGCATAAGCAATTTGACCGATGGAAGTTTTATGCTGGGCAACGCCATCGCGAATGGCTTCGGCAATTGTTTTGATATCGATAAAGCAATTAAACGCCCGACCAATATTATGTCCCCAATCGCTAATCCTCCAAGCACATATAATGACATCGTCAAATTTCTCTGGCTCTCGCCTGTATAAACCGATGATGACACTTTTATTGTCTAAAACATCCTTAAATTCGTATCCTTTTCGATCCAGTGCTGCGGAAAACTGTGCGCGCTTCTCCTGTGGTCTATTTGCACGACCGCCAAATGTTATCCGTTTTAGATAAACATTTAAAAGCTTCGTACCAAAATCAGTAGAAATCTCGTATTGATAATATCCCCCTCTTCCGATGGCTGTTGGCTTAGGAGACCAACCTAGCCTTTTGAGGATTTCAAAAAACTCATCTTGTTCCTTGAAATCCACAAACGGTTCCCCCGGTTCAATATTGCCATCGATGGTTGCCTCGTAACGAATCATAATTCCTGCATTTCTAAGGTGGTGGCTTTATCCATTACAGACAAGTCACTAAAATACTGGTTTTTTAGTGAGTTTGCCAAAACAAATGCCAAGTGGGGAGGAACAGCATTGCCCACCTGCCGCCACTGGTCTTTGAATGAACCCAACATGATATAATCATCATCAAAAGACTGTATTCTTTTAATTTCCTGAATACGCAGAAAACGGTTCTTCCAATGAAATGGCCCCATATTATTGGAATGGCTAGCCTGAATTGTCCATGATGGCCTTTCCGGCGATAGCTTCAACAGAAATGACCAATAACGTGAACGCCATTTGAATACTGGATTAGGATGTCCCCTTTCTTTAGTGAAATATAGGTAATTGCCGCCGGGGGGGATTTGCGGTAGCAACTGTTTATGCTTAGATCCGGCTTGCATCAAAGCATCCTCTTCCAAATCAAAATCGATATTGCCTATAGCATCACCACAGGTCACCCAATTCGGCAAGGGTTCCTTATTGGCGGAAGGGTCGGCATGAGTTTGTGCGGGAAAGGTAAAATTATCCATATTTTTTTTTACCCCGACACAAATAAATCGTTGGCGTGTCTGTGGCACGCCATAATCGGCCGCATTCAGTACCCGATGAAATATTTTGTACCCTAATCGCTCACTTTCACTTTTAATATATTCCAATGCATCTTTGTGCGGAGCATATACAAATCCATGCACGTTTTCAAACAGGAAAAACCTAGGATCAAGTTCTTCCACTGCACGGAAATAATTGCTCACCGTAAGGAATCCGTCCTCGTCATTGATGCCTCGTTTCTTTTCGGTGCGGTAAAACCTTGATTTCGAAAACGGGGGGCACGGGGGGCCGCCTACCAATCCGTGTATTAATTGATGTTTTTCTTTGACACCTTGGAAATTAATGTTGACGATGTCGTCACAGACAACTTCGGCATCTGGAAAATTTAACTTTAACGACTCGCATGCTACACTCCATATATCGGAAGCAAAAACTGTTTCATACCCGGCTTTGTGAAAACCTGCATCTATGCCACCAACCCCTGAAAAAATACTGACTATTTTTGGTTTCATTATATGTTTGAAATCAGATGTTTGACCATTGCTTTACCCAAGAGGGATGGAACAGCATTGCCAATTTGCTTTTGCACCGACCTTCTGTTTCCTACAAATATATAATCTTCCGGAAAAGTTTGCAACGCGGCTATCTCAGGCACACGCAAACGCCGGCTTGTCCAATGGAATGGCCCTACCCACGGCCCGGGTTGAGCGGAAATTGTCCAAGACGGCAACTCCGGATGGAGTTTCAAAAGAAAACTCCAAAACCTGGTGCCTGCCACAAATTCTGGGTTAGGGTACCCCGCCCGTTCGGTAAGGGCAATATAGTTTTTTCCAGGTGGTACTGCTGCTAGTTGCTCAGAATAGGTCTTATTTATTGTTATTTCCTCCTTTTCAAAATATATAGGCGTATCGAATTTCCCTATCCAATCTACCACACTTTCGTATGGGAGTAATTGAGGGTTAGTCTTTATATCGTCAACACTTCCATGGCTTTTCAACGGTTCACCTATAAATGGCTTTTTACTAGCTAGAAAGAAAACTCTTTTGCGCTTTTGGGGCACACCATAATCTGTTGCATTTGCTTTGACCACCTGCAAATGAAATCCCATCCTCTCGATGGCTTCTTCCAATTGTGCTACCGCAATTCTATTGGTCGGATGGAGTATGCTTTCAACATTTTCAAGCAAAAACCCATCTGGCTTCAACTCATCAATCACCCGTAGATAGTTGCCAATCATATTACGCGGGTCTTCATTACCTTTCCTGTTTTTATGAGTGACCCAGTAGCCTGCTTTCGAGAAAGGTTGGCATGGTGGTCCCCCAACAAGGATCAATTTATCAGGGTTGTTTTCCTTAAGGATATTTTTGTAATCTATTGCTGTAACATCCGTTATGTCTTTCAAAAAGTGTTCCGCATGGGAGAAATATGCATTGGATTTCATAGTCTCGACACTATCCTTATCAAAGTCAAGACTCGAAATAATCTTTGCACCAGCTAGCTGGGCACCTACATCTAACCCCCCGGCTCCCGAGAAAAATCCCAGCGCTTGGATCTTATTTTCTTGGATTCCTTCTGTTTTCCCATTGTTAACCGTATATGACTTATTCGTTTCTTCCCTTATTTCTTTCCTTTTCATAGTTGATTTCAACATCCGCTTGGTTAAGGTCTTTTTCCACCATACTAAAGCCCATACTAAATGACTAGTAGAATGTCGATCATTTTATGATCGACCCAAACCCTTTAATTCTATATTAGTATAAGGAATAGAAGCAAATATCTACATATTCTAGGACATATGTCGGAAGTTTTCTATATATCGCTGATAAATGACTCCTAGGTTACGTCGACGAACCATCAATGCATTCATTACAAACTCGATATCAAATAGATATCAATAAGGTATTCAATGTCGTCTGGTCAAGGAATCTGTGCAAAATGTTTTAACTGGTAGGGAGTATGTAAAGGGTAGCCTAAAATTTGGACCAAGACAAAGATTATAGGATAAATCTCGATAAACAAATTCGAGGCTCTACAACGTGTTCAACCACCTGAACCTAATGTGCCTGCAAATTAATTATGGTGCATAATGATTTGACAGCTTCTTTTAAAAGATCCTGTTTGGTGAATGTCCACTTTCTTTTTTTCTTCTCTTTGTTTCTTTAATTTGTCCAAAGTTAGCGCAGTTGCTTTGATGATTTTCGCTTCTTTTGCTCAGGCATTCCCTGTCCACCATGTTTATCTCTATATTCGCCATACCTGCCTAAAGGGGAGACAGGTTCAGCCAGTTCCCGTGCTTCAGGGTATAGCGAAAAATTATTTTCAACACTTTGGCTTCGTAAATTGTCCAGCACTATTAAAACCTCCTTCGCCTGTTCATATTCCTTTTCCACCAAATCCCTTACAACATTGGAAAAATCCCGCTTTTCTTGGTTTCAGCGATACTCCTTCTTCCGGCCTTGGGCTATACCGCCACAAAAATATTCTGTATCCTGTTACGTATGGTATTCACAATCATGTTTGGCCACGCTACTAGGCTTCATCGGTATTGGCTTATCCTCAATGAGTTGTTTGCTTATCTCATCTATGCGGACCACAGGCCGCGCGGGGTCTTATTCTTCTTGATAAAGGCCTAACAAGCGATATTTATGCTATCTATATTGCCGGGTTATCGCTACGATGTACCACGTTTCTTTCAACTAACACTTACATGCGTTTTTTTTTAGTACCAGCCGGGTACTTTTCACGGTTAATAGTATTCATGCTATTTTTTATGGCCACCCTGTGAGTAGCGCTAAAGTCCATCTTTCTCTAATCCTCAACCCTTAGGACTGGTCCTTGATAATTGAACTTGCCCCGCCTTAACCTACCTTAACTTCTTACCAAAATTGACAATAATCTGTCCGCATTATGTCCGCAAAAATAAAAAAGCCACTGATTATCAGTGGCTTAACAGGGATTTTGTCGGGGTGGCAGGATTCGAACCTGCGGCCTCCTGCTCCCAAAGCAGGCGCGATACCGGGCTACGCTACACCCCGAACGGTATCATTGTATGAGGATGCAAAAGTAAAGAATAAAAACGCTTTTCAAAATGTTTTGGAAATATTTTTTCGACGAAGAGTTTCATCTACTTGAATAAGACCGGCTTATATTTTTCAGGTTCTTTCAGGATGGTGATCATGCCTTTGGATACCGACAGCAATGCTTCGGGATCCTGATGCACGGGTAACTTCACTTTAGCGCTGATTCTTTCTTTTAATCCTCTAAGGGACGATGCTCCTCCGGTAAGGTGGATGCCATTGGCATAAATGTCGCCCGCAAGTTCCGGGGGACACTCTTCCAAGGTTTGGAGGATCGCCTGTTCGATCTTCGATATGGAATTGTCCAAGGCAAAAGCAATTTCGGAAAAACCGATCTGGATTCCCCTTGGGATCCCGCTTACAGAATCCTTGCCTACAACAGCAAAGGGTGTCGGAGGATTCTCCAATATATCCAAAGCTGATCCCACCTGTATCTTTATTTGTTCAGCCATATGGATTCCAATATCCATATTGTACTCCTTCTTGACGTATTTTTGTATATCATCATCGAAGGTATCCCCTGCTATTTTGAGTGCCCGGTGGGTCACAATCCCTGACAGGGAGAGCACTGCAGCCTCAGTTATACCCCCTCCTATATCAATGATAAATTTTCCGTCCGGCTCACTGATATTTAAGCCCATTCCAATGGCAGCGGCTATCGGCTCGAAAATCAAAAAAGTTTTAGAGGAACTGAATTGCTCCAGAGAATCTCTGAGCGCCCTTCGCTCTACTTCCGTGGAAGCATAAGGAACCCCTGAGATGATATAATCAAAACCGGACAATACACTGCTTTTGGGATACGCACTCCCTACCAAAGCCTTCAGCATTTCACGGGTAGAATTAAAATCAGAAATCAACCCTTCTTTCAGTGGTTTTACGACCTTGAGGTTGTCCTGCACTTTCCCCAGCATCTCAAAGGCTTCTTTGCCTACAGCCTTGACAGAATTGTCGTTTTTGTTTAATACTACTAGAGAAGGATGAGATTGGGAATGGTCTACTTTGGACAAAATGGTATTGCTATTCCCAAGATCAATGGCAAAATTGTTCCCTCTTCTTATACTAAAAATCTGCATAAATGTTTATAATAATCACAATTGGGGAAGGTTGAACTACTCGCAATAATAAGGAAATTAGCTTAATTTACATTAATCCAAGGAATTTTTAAATTTTTCCCTGCGTCTTATTCCCGATCTTCTTGAAGGGTTAAAAATAGAGGCTAAGAATGGCCGCATCATGCTGCTTTTCCCGCCTCTATTCAAAGGACGCATTATTTTACTTTGACCATGGTGGGGCTGTTTTCCACGTTGACAATCTTCAATGTCCTTTTCCCAGCAGGCATTTGCCATTCGACCAGTTGGTCTTTCTTGAAGCCGATGAGGGCTATACCTATGGGAGCCAGTATGGATATTTTGTTCTCCTTTAAGTTGGCTTGGGAGGGAAGAACGATTTGAAAATCCATCTGTTTATTTGAGGATTGATCCTCTATCTGTACGATACTGTTCAATTGGACCACATCGCTTCCTATTTTATTGTCTTTCACTACTTTAGCCTTTTTTAACTCATCGGCCAAATACCTTATTTCTTTCGTTTGTTGGACAGCAGATTGATTTTTGATCAGGTCGTGGATTAGCTGAAAATCTTTTTCTGAAAGTATCGGTTTCATAGCATGTTGGATTAATGGTGGTGTTATTTTCCGACAATTCTATGAAGACATAGAATTGTCCGATTGTAAGATGAATTTTAATTGATATGGTATGGTCTCTACCGAGAGACCCGCTTTTTAATGTTTGATAAGATTAGAATAAATTGTTCCCGGAAAAAATTAGTGTGGGAAAGGGAAAATAAAGGCCTTACTGTTGGTACCCAGCAAGGTTTTCCACCTCTTCTTGAAGAAAGGCAAGGGCGGACATGATCGATATGTGCAACAACAATTCATTAATAACTACAATATACACTAATTTTTCTGAAGAGGAGAAAAACGCTGGGAATTTATTCCTGTCAAACCTCTCTCACAAGTCACCTATATACAGACTATAGCTATTTACGTTCCAAACATCCGTTTGGTTCCAATTGCCCCTCGTTATTATTTTTTTCCCTCTGGTGAATCCGATACCTTTGCAGACAATGAGCCTGAAAAGAGAAAGAAAAATTATCGCTATAAGAAATCAATTAAAAGAACCCTTAAAGCTAAATCCCTTTTTGTTTAGCCGTCTATTTTTTCTTTGGGTTTTTATCGGTCTGATAGGAGGCGTTATCGCTGGGATTTATTGGATTATCTTGGAGCACCTCACCCATTCCCTGGCCTTTTTTGAGGGATTTTATGTCATCCCAGTCATGGCGATCGCCGGGCTGTTGGCAGGATTGGTAATTCATTTTATCGGTGACCCGGGAGAAATCCAGCTGATCGTCAACAATATCAGGTTTAAGGGAGGGCGTTTGGAGCCCAAAAATAATCCTTCCATGGTATTGTCTTCTTTACTTTGTATTGCCTCGGGTGGAAGCTTGGGGCCGGAAGCACCATTGGTGCAGGTGACGGGGTCGACAGGTTCCTGGATTGCCAAAAAATTGAAGTTCAAGGGAGAAGACATGAGGTCACTAAGTATTGCGGGGATGGCATCCGGATTCACCGCCTTGTTTGGGGCTCCTTTGGGTGGCAGTTTATTTTCTTTGGAAATCCTCCATCACAAATATGTGGTGGAATATTATCAGGCTTTAATTCCGGCTTTTGTGGCAAGTTGCGCCAGTTATGTTATTTTTATCCTTATCACTGAGTTAGGCATTGGCCCCACCTGGGATTTTCCCACCTATCAGTCAGAAGGAGTAATGGACTTTTTTTATGCCATACTCTACGGAGGAGTGGCGGCGGCATTTGGTTGGATGTTTATTGCTCTGGTGAAAGTTCTAAAGCAGGGACTGGGCAAATGGATCGTTCCTATTTATGTGAAAATGTGCGCGGGAGGTATCATCTTAGGAATTATTGCTTTCTATTTTCCCATTACGAGGTATTTCGGACACCACGAAATCAATATCCTGTTGGAAAGTACTTTTACACTTCCCGTATTAATAGCTATTTTGTTGTTTAAAATCCTAGCCATTGCTGTCACCGTAACCTCTGGATGGCGCGGTGGTTTTATCATTCCGCTTTTCTTTGTGGGTACCACTTTAGGATTAATCATCCACCAGCTTTATCCAGGGCAAAATCTCGCCTTAATTGCTATCTGTTGTATGGCGGCGATCAATTCCTGTGTCACCAGGACACCCATCAGTACCATAATTCTGCTATCCACACTTACGGGTTTTGCCTACTTCGTTCCCGTTATGTTTGCCAGCCTGACGGGATTCTTTCTAGCCCCTAAGACACCCTTTATAGGTTCCCAGTTGGAGAAAGAGTAAATCCATTGCGGTGCTTGTCCGAAGGCCAGCGAGAGGTATTAATGGAGAACTTCTTCTAATGGGATGATCTGAAAGGTCATGTTCGCTTGGCTACTTTCGTAAAGTATTCCAAGGTGCTTTTCGTCGATCACGCTAAGACACGAATATCCCCAACCTGTTCCCGAATCCAGCAAAACTTGGTGATCATCAGGCCAGGAGCCTCCCTGATCAGCGCTGGCTTTAATGGTGATGTTCTCACGGGCGTCGGTGGCAGAAGGATTGGAGAAGAAAAGCCAGGAGGCGTCTTGGCTTGTCCTGTTTTCAGGGTAGGTGATGAGGCTTCCCATACAGATCGGCTCTATCAAAGTCGATCTGGAGGAAGCATGTTCTGTCCAGGTTTTTCCCATATCGGAAGTGGTGGCGACAGATCTGGAACCGCCCCTATTGTCACGCATATTGAGCATCAAGCTTCCATCGTTCAGTTCGACCACCTGGGACTCGGTGGTGTTGGACTTGGCGCCAGCGCTGATTTCCCAAGTTTCCCCTTTGTCCCGGCTATAGATGATGGTGCTATGTGGCATATCGTTCTCATCTTTGTATTGTCCCGCAAAAACCAAGGTGCCGTCCCTCATGGTGATCCCCTTTCCCGGTCCGTTAAACATCAGTTTCCATTTCGGGTTTTTGATCTGGGAGGTAATATTTATGGGCCGTGACCAGGTGACGCCGTCATCTTCGCTTTTCACCAGCATCAACTGCCCCGTCTCTTCCGGGCTCATTCCTGATTCGGAACTGTTCCAGAGCATCTGTCCGGGTTTCCCATGTGCCCATAAAGCCATTACCCATACCGTGTTCGTAAAAGGATCCACCAAAATGGAGGGATCACCAATGCCGTTTTCAGCCTCAGACTTATCTCCCCACTCTTTCATGTCCATGATGATTTTCATTCGCTCCCAGGATTTGCCGCCATCGGTACTTCTGCTCAATCCCACGTCGATATCGCCTTGCAGGTCTACGGAACTTTCCCGTCTTACATCATAAATAGCCAAAAGGGTCCCATAGGTGGTGGTCGCCAATCCTGGGATTCTATAAGAATGAACCCCATCATCTCCATGGTGTCTTACTTTTTGGGCCAGTCTCAATGGCTTTATTCCCTGGGGAGCAGTTGGCGTGATGCGGCGATTCTCCATAAGGATTTCCGGGACCCCCACTTCCAGTTTATCAAGTAGCGATGCTCCTTCTTTAGGAACAACAGATATTAAAAATCGATGCCTGCCGGCCGGTAAAGTGCGATTGATTTGGATGGTGTTGAATTCCGTTACCTCCATCATTGCCGCTAGGGGCACTTGCTTTTCTTCTTCTCCTTCCCCAAGAAGCTGGCGCACCTGAATGCTTTCCATGGCTTCATTTCCCGCTAAGGAAACTTCGATGTGTTTTAATTCTTGTTCAGTCTCCGTTTCAAAAGCCACCTCCAATACAGGATTGTCTAACCCTATCACCACCGGAATATAATGCTGGATAAGACTCCCTTCAGTGGTTTGGAGGACAGCTTTGTGGCTAGAGCACTGCAGGAACAACAGCGAAGCCCCCACGGTGACTAGGCGGAGAAGCGAACCGGAATAAATTTTCATTTTAGATGACAAATTTTAACGATTGAAGGGACTCAATCAGGAAGATAACAGCAAATTCCTAATTATACAAATCAATACAGAAGGATAGCCTGTAGGTCGGTAGGCAGCGCATGAATGCTGTACCACCGCAAAGGGTACGTCAAGGGAAAACGGCTGTAAATTCCGTTGGAAATTATATAATAGAGTGGACCAGGTTTCTTAACTCAGGCAATACTTCTTCTCCAAACCACTCATTTTTCCTTTGCCAGATGTTGTTCCGGGGAGAGGGATGGGGCAACGGCAAATACTGGGGAAGGTATTCTTTAAAATTCCGTACGGTTTCTGTCAGTGTTGGCTTTGCAGTTCTCCCTAGATAATATTGCTGTGCATAATTTCCAATTAATAAAATCAGCTTTACTTCCTTCATTTGAGACCACAGTCTCAGGTGCCAGAGCGGGGCACATTCCGGGCGGGGTGGCAAGTCCCCGGATTTCCCCTTGCCAGGATAGCAAAAGCCCATGGGGATTAAGGCTAACTTTTCCATGTCATAGAAGGTCTCCTTGTCCACGCCCAGCCAATTCCTCAGGTTCTCCCCGCTTTTGTCATCCCAAGGCACGCCCGACTGATGGACCTTGCGGCCCGGGGCCTGCCCTATGATGACGATCTTACTTCTCTTGCTTGCCGCAATGATTGGGTTCACACCTGCCTCAAGGAAGCTTTCACAGGCCCTACAGTTTTTGATTTCTTGAAACAATTGATCCATTATCCTTAATCTCCCTGTCATCCCAACAGGTGAAAGTCGCTTTTCATTCCCCAAGAATTCCAAAGTTTCTAAAGATTAGTGGCAGGGTTGTGGGTGCTTTCTAGAATAAAAGATAAAAAGGGCATTTATTTTGAAACAAGATTTTTTCAGGCGTATCTTTACGTTGTCATGAAGCCAGGCGAAATCCACAGGGTCAAAAACAAGAGCATGCTTTTATTGGCAACTGTCATGTTGTTTAAGGCATTTTTAGCCCCTGCTGTTTTTATTGATTTTAAGTTGAATCAAGACTATATCTCCAAAGTTCTTTGCATCAACCGCGACAGGCCACAGCTGGACTGTGATGGGCAGTGTATCCTGATGCAGAAAATGAAAAGCACCCAAGATGCCGATCATCCGGAACAAAGCCAAAGTTCTAAAACGCAGCTTTTGGAGATATTCTCAGAACTGACAGCGCTTTTCCTCCCTATGTCATTTCCTTCTGTCCAAGAAGAATTTTTTCCTTACAATGAAAGTGTTTCTGTAGAAAACTTCTCAAGCATATTCCATCCTCCTAAAATTTCCTAACGGTAATCGTTTATCTGATCAATGATTGACCATAGCCCCTGTCGGGTATGGCCCATGCTTGGTTATCTTATGTCCTCCTGGGCATGTTTATCAATTCATTTTTATTACGATTTATCATGTGTGGAAAAATAAAAAAACTCACACTTGTGCTGATCGTGTGCTGGGTAAGCCTAGACACGATGGCTCAGGTATTGGTGAGCGGCAAAGTACTGGATCAACAGTCCGGTGAAGCGCTCCCCGGCGTCAATATTTCTGTCAGCAACGCGATTAAAGGAGCCGTCTCCGATCTCAATGGAGAATTTTCTATAGATGTACAAGATTATTCAACCGTACTTACGTTTTCTTCTGTAGGTTTTATGACGGAAAGGAAACAAGCGGCTGATAGCCCAATGACTGTTTCATTACAGCCTTCTCTGCTTGATCTTGCCCAAGTAGTCGTTTCTGCCGGAGGTGGAAGCCAACTGAGGACCGATGCTCCGATTGCGATCAGCAAGATCAGTCCAAAAATGCTGGAAGAGGCCAAAGCGGCCAGTCTTGAACAGGTCATCAACAAAGTCAACGGCGTTTATATGGTCAACCTGGGCAACGAACAGCACAGCATGGGCATACGCCAGCCGCTGACTGTGAAAAGCCTCTTTCTCTACCTGGAAGATGGGATCCCTCTCCGCCCAACAGGGATTTATAACCACAATGCCCTGATTGAAATGAACATGACCGCACTCCGATCCATTGAAGTAATCAAAGGTCCGGCCTCCTCCATCTATGGCAGTGAAGCCATCGGTGGCTCTATCAATTTTATCACCAACATTCCCCCCGAACTTGGTTCCGCTAAATTTGGTGTCCAAGGAGACAACCTGGGCTACAAACGAGTGGATTTTGAAGCCGGGGACACCCATGGCAAAAGTGGGGTCTACGCCGCGGGATATTACGCCAATCGACATAATGGTTACCGCGAGCACAGCGATTTTCATAAGCTGGCGTTCAATATAGGAGCAAACTATGACCTAGGAAACCAGGACAAAATCACCGCTGCACTTGCTTTGACGGATTATAAGACGGATATGACCGGGAGCATCGACAGTGTGGATTTCTACAGCAAAAGTTATCCCAGCATGCATACTTTTACTTATAGAGAAGTAAAGGCCCTTCGAATGCGAACGACTTGGGATCATTTCTGGAACGATAAAAGCAAAACCAGCTTTAACCTGATCTACCGGGACAACCTTATGGGCCAGAATCCCGCCTACCGGGTTCGGAACAATCCCAAAAATGCAAGTCAGGCCTCAGGAGAGATCAATGAGCAGACCTTTCAAAGTTACGGCGCCATCATCCGTCATATGCAGGAAATGGGTTGGATGTCGTCAAGGCTGGTAGGGGGGGTGAGTGTGGATTACAGTCCAAGCGAATTTATGGCTGAGTTTATTTCCGTGGATAGGGATGAGCAGGGCCATTATTCTGCTTATCAAAGGATGGACTCTCTATTGACGCATTATAAGGTAAATCTGTTAAATACTGCTGCTTTCGCCCAATTTGAGTTTTCCCCGGTCCAAAAGGTCAAGCTGATCTTAGCGGCTCGGTACGATCATTTTCAATATGACTATCAGAATTACCTTACTCCGGATGCCTTCTCAGGAGCTCCGGATGCCGTTAATTCTTTTAATTACCTCAGCCCCAAAGTCGGCTTTACCTATGATGTTTTGCAGGGCAAAGGCTTTTATGGAAATTATAGCGTGGGTTTTGCCCCGCCGCAGGTGTCCGAGTTGTACCGCGGCGTCAAAGTGCCGGTGCTGGAGCCATCCCTATACTATAACTACGAATTAGGCGGCTGGTGGAATTTTGGAAAGCATATCGCGCTGGACATTAGTCTCTACCAATTAGATGGAACCAACGAAATTCTCAACGTATACTTGGATGATGGCACCACCGAAAACAGAAATGCAGGCAAAACGCTTCATCGGGGGATAGAATACAGTATCAGTTACAGCCCTGTGACTGCGTTGAAATTCCGCTTTGGCGGCACCAATGCCCATCATGAATACGTGGATTATGTGGAAAGTGGCAACAGCTACAACGGCAAAAAGATGGAGTCGGCACCGGCCTGGATTGCCAACTCGGAGGTATTCTACTATCCCCAATTCTTAAAGGGTCTCCGTATCGGCTTGGAGTGGCAAAGGATGTCAAGCTATTATATGGATCCCGCCAATACCGACAAGTACGAAGGCTTCAATGTGTTTAACGTGCGCTTTGGGTATGACCGAAAACGATGGGATACCTGGGTCAACGTGTTGAATGTGGCCGATGAACTTTATGCCACCAATGCCAGTAAGTCAAGGTTTGGAAAAAGCTTTTCCCCAGGCGATCCACGCACGGTTAGTCTAGGCCTGGCCTTCCGGTTTACAAAGTAACCCATAAACAATCCTTTTAAGAAACATAGAACAATGACCAGTATGAAAATCAATCGCCTACTCGCAATACTTATTTTTATCAGCTCCTGTAATTCTTCCAAAAAGCAATCAGTCGAGACTTTGGAGCAAAAGACAGCCGGATTGGTTTCCTCTTTGGGCTCCAATGCTTCCAATCCCTTCCTTTCCAAAAACCACTTGGGCCATCCTGTCCTTTGTTGGACGGAGGAACTGTCCGACGGAGATGGATTTGTAGTAAAATATACAGTTTTTGATCCGGAGAAAGCCAGCTTCGGAGACATTGTAACCGTGGCACCTTCTAGAGGTACGGCTGCACATCCCGAAAATATGAACAAAGTAGCATTTAAGTCGGATGGTACTGCAGTCGCAATTTACTCCAGAAAGCACCCGACGGAAGAAAACCGTTTTGCCGGATCGCTCCTGTATACCCAATCTTTTGATCAAGGGAAGACTTGGACACCCGAAAAGTTTTTACATTCGGATACCTCCCGCAATGTGGGCCGGGGATATTTCGACATGGCCATTTTGCCGGACGGTGAGATAGGAGCCGTCTGGTTGGATGGCCGATATGGAAAGGAATCAAGTGGATCAGCCCTGTTTTTTGCCAAGACGAGGGATAAAGAGGGTTTTGGGGAGGACAAAGACATCGGGGAAAGCACCTGTGAATGTTGCAGAACGGATTTATATGTGGATTTAGAAGGTAGGCTCAATATTGTCTACCGGGACATTCTGAATGACAGTATCCGGGACATCGTTCATCAATACTCCGTTGACAATGGAGCGACTTTTTCTGCTTCCAGAAGGATCAGCCATGACAATTGGATCATTAATGGCTGTCCGCACACAGGTCCATCATTGGCCAGCACTTCTTCGGGTCTTCATGCCGTTTGGTTCACTGCGGGGGGAGCGCCCGGAGTTTATTTTACCAGTACTGAAGATCAAGGCCGAACGTTCAGTTTGAGACATAAGATTAGTGATAGCGCTAGACATCCACAGATGGCATCTTTACCGGACGGCCGACTCGTCTTGGTCTGGGATGAGATGCAGGGAGTAGTAGCGGAGCCTATGCATGCAGGTATGCATCAAGGGGGAGCTCATGGTGCGCCTGCCGGAGGTTCAAAAATCGTCCTGCAAATCCGAAAGGGCACAACGGTTTTAGGAACCCTCCACCTCAGCAGTCCTGGCGCCAATGCTTCTTTTCCAGTGCTGGACACGGTGGAAGGAAAGACTTTGGTGGCCTGGTCGCAGGAAACTGATGGGAAATCCTCCATATTTTATCAATGGATGGATTAACTCTGGGTGAAGAAGGATTAGGCAGATCTCAGGGGTCATGAGTCCGATATACGAAGTAGAAAGGAGAAATCTTCAGCGCTATCGGCGAGTCCGAGAAAAGACTTCTTCTTGAGATTGTCAAATCCACTATAGAGCATCAATAATTTACGAAGGCAGTGGGTATTCGGGTTTTTGGTTGTTATCTTTAGAGTATAATTTTATCTCCATGGAAGATCTACTTGCTGCCAGATTACAAATGGCAGTTTCCCTCGGCTTTCATATCATTTTTGCCTGCATTGGTATGGCCATGCCATTTTTTATGGCTATTTCGGGATACAAATACCTTAAAAGCGGTAAGGAAGTCTATAAAGACCTAACCAAAGCTTGGTCTATTGGAGTAGCCATATTTTTTGCTGTGGGCGCGGTCTCGGGCACAGCCTTATCGTTTGAATTAGGTTTGTTATGGCCTACTTTTATGGAACATGCGGGGCCCATCTTCGGAATGCCTTTTAGCTGGGAGGGAACGGCTTTCTTTATTGAAGCCATTGCTCTTGGTTTGTTCCTTTACGGCTGGGACCGACTTCATCCTTGGGTACATTGGGGATCTGGGGTCGTTGTCGGGATTTCAGGGGTGGCATCCGGCATTTTCGTCGTAGCCGCCAATGCCTGGATGAACGCTCCCGCCGGATTTGACTGGATAGACGGTCAAGCTCACAATGTGGATCCTGTGGCGGCAATGTTCAACGAAGCTTGGTTCTCCCAGGCTTTGCATATGACCATTGCAGCCTTTGTGGCTACGGGCTTTGCAGTATCAGGGCTTCATGCTTTGTTGTTGCTTAAGGACAAAAACAATCTCTTTCATAGAAAGGCCTTAAGAATATCGCTTACCGTCGGCGCGATTGCCGCCATCCTGCAACCCCTTAGTGGTGATATTTCGGCCAAAGATGTTGCCGAAAGGCAGCCCCTTAAACTAGCGGCTATGGAAGCACTTTTCGAAACCAGCCAGCCAGCAGATTTTATAATAGGAGGGATACCGGATGAGGAAGCCAAGCAGGTAAATTATGCCATTCATATTCCGAAGCTATTGAGTTTCCTTGCCCATGGGGATTTCAATGCAGAAGTTCAGGGCCTGGATGCCTTTCCCGAAGAAGAACATCCGCCGGTATTGATTACCCATATCGCGTTTCAGATCATGATTTTTTGCGGGATGCTGATGGCGGCCATCGGGCTTCTGTTTTTGCTATTCAATTGGCGCTGGAAACACCTGCTTGACCGACCTTGGTTTTTATGGATGATTACTTTGGCCATGCCTTTGGGATTTATCGCCGTGGAAGCCGGCTGGACGGTGACGGAGGTGGGGCGTCAGCCTTGGATCATTTATGGAATAATGCGCACGGAGGACGCGGTGTCTCCTATGCCGGGGCTGGATGTCACCTTTTATATCTTTACCGGGCTATATTTGATGCTTAGCTTTATCCTGGTGTGGCTAATGAGGCGGCAAATTATGACCCTTTCGGATAAATACAGTTCTGCACGAATACATCAACCTAGAGGGAATAACTGATATGTTGTACGTAGTAATTGTTTTTCTCGGCCTTTCCTTGCTCGCCTATGCGCTGCTTGGAGGAGCGGATTTCGGGGCGGGAATTATTGAGATCTTTTCGGGAAAGGTGACTAAAAAGACCATTACCCATGCCATAGCCCCGGTGTGGGAGGCCAACCATATGTGGTTGATCTTGATGGTGGTGATCCTTTTTGTGGGCTTCCCCTTGATCTATGCACAGATGTCGTTGTACCTGCATATCCCTTTATTGGTGTTGTTGGTAGGGATCATTCTGCGGGGTACTGCTTTTACCTTCCGACATTATGATGCCGTCATTGACAAGTCACAAGATCATTATACTTTTATCTTCAAGCTTTCCAGTGTGATTGCTCCCTTGTTTTTGGGGGTTATCACCGGGGCGATGATCTTGGGCAACATCAATCCAAATCCGGCCTCTTTCTATGAGGGTTTTATCGACCCATGGCTGAACAGTTTTTGTTTTATGCTGGGGATTTTTACCTGTTGCCTTTTTGCCTTTTTGGCGGCGGTGTATCTGATCGGAGAAGCCGAAAGCATTTTAATTAGAAACCGTTTCCTGAAGTTTGCCCGAAACGCCAATATAGCCACCGTGTTGAGTGGTGGATTGGTTTTTGTATTTGCAGAAGCCAACGGCTTGTCTCTTGCCCGGATGTTTCTGAATTCTCCAGGGGCCTTGACTGCCGTGATTTTAGCCACCCTTTCCCTGCCGATATTGTGGTGGAGCCTGGTGCAGGGCAAAGTTGTTCTACCCCGTATTTTGGCGGGCTTTCAGACCATGATGGTCCTTGGAGCTTGGTTTTGGGATCAATATCCCGCTGTTTTGCGCTATTCCAATGGGGATTATCTAAGCCTTTTCAATTCCGCTGCACCGGAAGCTACCATGCGCCAATTGGCTCTGGCGCTATTGGTCGGTTCGTTGTTGATCTTGCCAGCACTTTTTTTCCTGATGAGAACGTTTAAAGGAAGTACTTTTACCGAAGATGCAGAGTAATATTCAATGACTGTTAACGAGTTGATAGGCATCCCGCCTTTTCCACCGTTAAAAAAAACAGGGACATCTACATAGCCTTCTTCAACACTTTCCGCCGCTGGAACGAAACGGTAAAATTGATGAGCATCTTCTTTGCCTTCAATGTTTTTTTCGGTAAAAAAATGCTTTTACAGCCTCCGTAAGGGGATCCCGCCTATCAGCAAGCCCAGGTTTTATTGTAGCAGAAATGCAAACTTTAAGCATTCATATCGTGTTAGGAATAAGTACCTTTGTGGCACAAATTTGTAACACAAAGATTTTAATAAAAAACAATAAGATGGGATTAGGAAAGGGTTCGAAATTATACAGCATTGCGACATGTAGATGTCCCAAATGTCATGAGGGAAAAATGTTTCCATCGGGGACTTTGTTTCATCCTGCCAAATTCAGCAAAATGAACGACTATTGCCCCGTGTGTGGACAATCGTTTGAACCGGAACCAGGCTTCTACTTTGGCTCCATGTTCGTGAGTTATGCGATCAATACGGCCCTTTTCATCGCTTTTTGGATCATCACCAGCTTTCTGGTGGAGGATATGTCCTTGACCATGATTTTAGGGATCCTGTTTGGCGTGGTCATCGGGCTTCTACCTATTATTTTCAGGGTGAGCAGATCCATTTGGATCAACTGCTTTGTCCACTATGACCCTAAGGCGGTCAAGGTATAGTCTTTAGACCCAGCTTTCCTCCCTGCTCTCCACTTCATACAATACCTGGTCGATCAAGGCCGTGGCCACCGCTAAACGGACGTAGGGAAGACTTACTTTTCCACCTGCGGTAACAAAAATAACCGTGGCCAGCTGTCGATTTCTCTGATAAAGATTTTGATGGAGATGTACCTGTTGGACTTTTTTCCAGTTTAATAAGGTAAATTTTCTGCCAAAAACTCCTGAAAGCCTTTGTAGGCCTGTATCATTTGTATGCCAACGGAAGTTTTGATGCCATTTATACTCATTCCAGACCACGAGGGGATAGATCAATAGCAATATAAGAGCTTGCCAACCGATCCAAAAGGAGAAGCCGAGGAGAGGGATAAAGGTGATCAGCACGGCACTTCTCCATAGACTCCTTTTCCAATAATCGGACTCAATTCTCAGGCTTTTTTCCTCGTGTATGCCTTGGAAGCTTTGGTAACTGCTTGCCAGTTGGCTTACCTTCCCAAAGGAAACCACCGGAATGCGTATGTTGGTCTCTTTGTTTTCCTTATGTCCTACCGATTGCACATGGATCGTCCAATAATCGATTTTCCTTCTTAGCCAGTTGGCCTTCCAGCTGAGTATCTGAATTTTATTTAAGGGGACTATTTTTTTTGTTTTGTCAAAGAGGCCATAGGAGATGATCCATCGGCCATCGGCATCCATGAGCTGGAATCCATAATACTTGACCATGGTGCGGACAATGGAAAACAGCATGGAAAGTACAATAACTGCAACCACCAAGCTGCTCATAAATAGAACCGTTTGACCCATTAGATCCCTCCCATAAGTGTCCATGTAGTCATTGCCTCCAAGGATTTGCCTCAATTCATCGAAGACATTGATGAGCAAGGCCAATAAAATGAAAAAAGCTTCAAGATGGTTGGCGGTCAAACTTAGTTTCAGGAGATCAGGAAAGTCCAGGGAGTAGGTAAGCGTTTTTTGCTCCTGCTCTGTCTCACCCGGGTCAGGAGGCGGAGTCGCTTTTTTTTCCATCAACAGGTGCCTTAATTGCTCTGCTTTTCCAGTGGCCAGGGCATCCAGCTTGGCTTCAATATCATCACTGCCTACACTGTCAAAAGATACCTTGGCTACGCCAAAAGCCTGTTGCCAGACGTTTTGTTCTAAATGAACAGCTTGGATGGAATGTATGGGGATGCTTAAGGTTTTCTTCTTAAGCCAGCCGGATTGTATGACTAAAGTGTCTTCCTTGAGGTGAAATTTTTTAAACCAATAGCCGATCACTGCCCCACCAATGGTCAGGAAGCTAAACCCTGCAATGCCCCACAACAAAGTAAGGGAGTCACTGTCTTTTTCACCCCTAAAAAAGTACACCGCCAATATTGGCCATAAACCCTTGAGCAGGTTGATGGCGGTGCTCCACAACAAAATAAAAATGGCGGCAGGAGATTGCCTCTGGGGTTCCTGCCAATGGTTTATCGGACTATTGTTCTCCATCTCCCTTGGCTTCGAAGCTTATCCACGCTTTGATTTTCTGGGCGGTATCTTCTGTAATGCCGGTGATGTTAAAATCTGCTGCTGAAGAGCCCGCAGTAAATACAGATACCGAAGATAAACCAAATCTTCTTTCCAAAGGACCAGATTGTACGCTCACGTGCTGAATTCTGTTAAGCATCACTATTCTGGTTTTGCGGGTGAGCCAACCAGTCCTGAACAATAGATCTTTTTCCCGTAGGGCATAGCCACTGTATTTATAACTGATATTGATCGCTAGCAGTCTGAAAATTCCCATTAGGGCTAAGACGGTAACTGCAACCGAAATGATGACAGGATTCTGCAGGTTGTCAATAAAGTAAATGAGTGCTATGCCTATGGCCGACAAGATGCCCATGGAAAACAACAGAGACATCCGTTCTACCACTAGAAAATCTTTTTCCAAAGATTGAAAGCTGACCTCTTCTATGCTTGGAAGTTGTTCGGGAGCAATAAGACTATTGGAAAAATTCATGCTTAAAGTTAACTGCATTTTTGTTTAGCGCAAGCAACATTTTTTAATAAGGTATATCCTTTTCGCCCTTTTTAGGGAAACTCCGCCCACAGCCCGTCTGCTAGTACTGGCATCCCTTTTGATAAGAATTTCAAGAGGTTATGCATTTTTCAGTACATCACAATCTTAAACAGACATACCATGAAAAATTTACAATTGTCCCAGCTTCTTGTCTTTGTTCTTTTGGCCACCACTTTGACAGGCTGTGAATTAGTAGGGGATATTTTTGAAGCCGGTGTGTGGGTAGGGGTGGTTGTGGTGGTTTTGGTGATCGTTTTCATTTTTTGGATCTTCCGAAAATTGATGGGCTAACATCATATGTTCTGGCGTAAATGCCTAGGGATCAATATCCGCTCTATCCCTTCGAAGAGCAGTTCTATTAAGACAGCCAGAACTGCTGAAGGAATGGCTCCCTTCAGGATCAGATTGGTATTATTTAGCGCCAGGCCAGTCACGATAAATTCGCCTAAGCCTCCAGCCCCAATAAAGGCTGCCAAAGTAGCCGTTCCCACCGTAATCACCGCTGCTGTACGGATTCCCGCCAGAATAGAGGGCATGGCCAAGGGGAGCTCGACCTGCTTCAATCGTTGCCAATCATTCAGTCCAATGGCCGAGGCTACTTTCTTTAGCTGGGGGTCTACACTCACCAGCCCTATGACGGTATTTCTTAAGATAGGGAGCAAGGCATAGAGAAACAAGGCAATAAGTGCGGGAAGCATGCCTATCCCCAGCAAAGGAATCATCAAGGCCAATAGGGCGATGGAGGGAATGGTTTGCATTATTCCTGCGGCGTACAAGATAGAGTTTGAAAACTTGGGGTTGCGGTACAGGAAAGTTCCCAAAGGAAGAGCTAACAGCATAGCCGCCAAAAGGGACAGTGAAGTCAATTTAAGATGCTCCCAGGTTTTGTCCCAAATTTCCCCCCATTGAGAACCGCCAACCACGGCTATTTCACTGATGATTTTTTTGTTCACAAGAAAATCATGGGCAATTTGTCTATGGCCTTTCTTCTCGAACAAAGCTAAAGCATTAAGTTCCTGCATTTCCACGGCAGATAGGGCTCCGTTAAGTTTGGCCAATGCTTTTTTTGCTTCGGGCGGAAGGGAGGACTGATAAAAAGATACCGCTTGGTAATCTGGAAAGAAATTCCTGTCATCCTCAAGAAGGAGAAGGTCATAGCGGTTTATTTCCCCATCGGTTGAATACGCATCCATTACGTCAATGTTATCTTCCAAAATAGCCTGGTAGGCCAGGCCGTGTTCGAGGGCGGTCGGCTTTTGAAGCAGTCCGTAAAATGCAGAGAGGGTTCCCCACCCATCCTGACGCTTCAGGAATTCGTGGCTTAAGCCTAACCTAAGCGCGGGATGGCGTTTAAGATCTGAGATGTTGGATATACCTAATTGCTTTGCCTTTTCTTTTTTTATCAACAAAGCATAGGTGTTATTGAAGCCGTAAGGATCTGATATTTCTAAGTTGAATCTACTTTTTACCGACTTCCTTTGTTGGTCAAGAGAAAGGGTGTCTTTCATTTTTAATATTTCTGCGGAAATGGTGCCGCTGTATTCCGGATAAATATCTATTGCCCCATTTCTTAATCCTTCAAAGATCACAGCGGTGCCTCCAAGGTTGAACCTTTTGTCGACTTCAAAACCCGCATCTTCCAACACGAGGGCGATCATTTCTCCCAACAAGTACCCTTCATTGAAATGTTTTGCCCCGACGGTGATTTTTTCACCGACCTGGGCCGCCAATCCAAAGGGGATCCCCATTAGAAGCCACAAAAAGCCATAGCTGATTTTGTTCCTCATGATCCGGACAAATAAGTATTTTTTAATCCTTCCAATTTGGCGTTGTCACCTGAAGCCTTAATGGTGCCATCAGCAACCCATACAAAATCATCTGCCAATTTGATAGCTTCTTCCCAATCATGGGTCACAATGATGATAGTCCTGCTTTCTGTTGTTTGTATCTCCAATAAGTGGCGATAGATACCTTGTTTGGTAACATAATCAAGGGAGGCAAAGGGCTCGTCCATCAGTAACAGAGCAGGCTGAAGAAGCATGGCACGGCAGAGTCCCGCACGTTGTTGTTCCCCGCCAGACAACTGGTAAGGATACTTGTCCAGATAAGAGGCCGGAAGCCGAACCATGTCCATCAAGGTCTTTATTCTTTGGGTTATTTCGGCAGAGGGCTTTTTACTGATCTTCCCCAACAAACCGATATTGTCCCTGACAGTCATATGGGGAAACAATCCGACATGCTGGACCACATAACCTATCTGTAACCTCAGTTGATGGATGTCATCATAGTCTATGGGTTTTCCGTCAAGAATAACCTCCCCTTCGTGGGGTCGGATCATTCCATTGATCAGCTGCAAAAGGGTCGATTTCCCACTTCCACTCTTGCCCAAGATGACGATGATGCTATCTTTTTTAAAGGAAAGTGTCACATTGGACAATACCGTGTGGTCGCCATAAGCATGTGTGATATGATGAAGCTCGACAAGATTGACGTCAGTATTTAAGGGAACGGGTTTATTGGTAGCGTCAATTGTCATGCATGTAAAAGGATAAGTTCGTATTTCCAAAAATGATCCTTCTCCAGTTATATCTAAAATGGCGGCTCACTTTTGGTGATTAGGTCATCTAAGATAGTGATTCTTAAGCTTCCACCAAACAAGTAAGCTAAGCCGGATATAATCCCACCAGCCCTTTAAAACAAAACCATCAGAGTATACTATGGGCATTAATAAAGAGTACTGGTCTGGCATCTCTTTGGGCAAGGCTGATCCAATAAGAATCATCCGACAAGAAACTTTTGATGCGCCAATCGTCTTCAGTACAAAGATTCGGTGGGACAGACTGAAATCCATCCAGACAGCTAAAATCGGTCAAGTAGTCGTCCAGCCCTAAAGAAGTTGCTTTTAACAAAGCTTCTTTTCTCGTCCAGAACTGGAAAAAGCGCGATAGGGGTATTGGAGAAGAAGTGATAACTTGAATCTCCGTTTCCATAAAACAGTTCGCCAGCAACAAGGGATAGTCGAATCCTGGACGGATGTATTCAATATCTACTCCAATGACGTCTTTCGATACGGCAATAAGGATACAACCGTGGGAATAGGAAACATTAAAATGAACGCGGAGGGATGGATGGAGGCAGGGCTTGTTGTTTATTCCTTTGTGAAATTCGATACCCGAAGGATTACATTCCAAATAACGGGCAAGAATCAGCCTTAAGACCCCCTTTCCTATCACAAACCTCTCCTTATCTTTTTTCTGGTGATATTTTGACGTTCGTATCCGCTCCTCCTCCGATAATAATGGAGAGAGCCGGTGGATTTGATCACGGAAATCGTGTATAGCTATTTTCCAAAGATGAGTTGATAGTAAAGATATATCAGGAATGCCATTCCAGTTGGGCGGTGAAATGTCTTCGCAATGTATCCGGTTCTCATTGTGCATTGGCGCTGCTCAGTATTTTTTGTAAGATCTCTACAAATTGTTGCTCATGAGGGGGTTCAAACATGGTGGTATGCTCTCCTTCCATTTCAATCACATTCACTTTCTTGACAAAAGGTTTCCAGCCGAAATATTTAAAATCCCTTTCATAACTGGTCCGTATTTTGGCTCGGAAGAGATGGATTTCCCCGTCATAGGGCTGAAGTTTATAGTTGTTGGCAGCGCTGACGTGGATGTCCTTGATTCTGTCGATGTTCTTTAGAATTTCTGGCTGGATCTCCTCTTTTATGTGTAGTTTACTCTTGATTCTGCTTGCTTTATTCAGAAAGGAATCTTTTTTCAGCCTCTTTAACAATCTCGGATTAGTAAACAACAATTCTAGATCAAACCATCGTTTTCCCATTTCCGTCCTCATCAAGCTCGCCATTCTCCATAGGGGGGAACGTTTTTGAGGGCTCCTAGCTGCATAAGTGTCAAACATGATCAGTGCTGCTATTTTTTTACCCCTGTTTTTAAACTGTTGGGCCATTTCATAGGCAACAATTCCGCCCAAAGAGTAGCCGGCCAAAGCATACGGTCCGTTGGGGTTTTGTGTGATTATCTCATTTACATATTGGGCAGCAATGTCTTCTATGGTGTAGGGAGATTCATCTTTGCCGTTCAACCCAATGGCCTGCAGACCATACAGCGGCTGATCAGGATCCAAATGTTTGGCAATTGAGTAAAAGGGCATGACATTCAGCCCCCTGCCGTGTACGATGTATAGGGGTGTTTTGTCTCCCAAGGGTTTAATGGGAACAAGGGCTTTCCACTTCTGGCTTACTTCTTTGGATTCCAAAAGTGTGGAAAACTGTCTTATGGTGGGATATTCGAAGAGAATCGACAGCGGCAACTTAACCCCCGACGCTTTGTCCATTTTGGTCATTACTTCCACAGCAATCAATGAATGTCCCCCCATTTCGAAAAAATCATCATCCAGACCAATGCTATCGACTCCCAAGGATTGGCTCCAAATCCGCGCGACAAGTTCTTCATTTGGTGAGAAGGATGTTTGGTCGTGGACAGTTTTGCTGTCAGTAGGTGTCTCAGGTCTGGGAAATGATTTACGGTCGATTTTATTGTTTGACGTCAAGGGGAAGCGCTCCAATATTGCCCAATCATTGGGTATCATATAAGAAGGCAACGTTTGTTGGAGCTCCCGCTTCCATTCGGAAATTTGTTCTTGGGAAATTTCAGGATCAGCTTGGGGAACGTTCATTATCAAATAGGCGGCCAACCGTTGCTGTCCAGGGCTGTCTTCACGGGCTAACACAACAGCTTCCTTGATTTCTTTCATCCTTACTAGATGCTGTTCTATCTCCCCAAGTTCGATTCTGTGTCCTCTTATTTTGACTTGTTGGTCTACTCGCCCTAAGCAAACTATTTCCCCGTTGGGAAGAAATTTACCCAAATCGCCTGTCCGATACATTCTTGCATGGGGACTTTTGGTAAAGGGATCATCAAAAAAACGTTCCAAAGTAAGATCTTCACGATGCAGATAACCTCTTGCCACTCCCATACCGCCGATGTATATTTCTCCGACCTGTCCTTCGGGCACGAGCTCTTTGTCCTCATTCAGCAGGTACACCTGGGTGTTTGCAATGGGCCTGCCGATAGTAATGACTCTCTCATTCGGATGTAGTTCTTTTGCAGTAGACCAGATAGTGGTCTCCGTAGGGCCGTAGACATTCCAAACAGAATCACATTTCTTTAAAAGTTGGTTTTTGAGGTCTTCGGGTAATCCCTCGCCCCCACACAATGCTTTAATTGGGAAAGGCTTGTTCCACCCCGCATTTTTGAGCATACGCCAGGTAGAAGGTGTTGCCTGCATAAACGTAATCTCGTTTTCCTGCATGCTCTGTAACAGCAGCCTTCCATCTCTCGCCATTTCAGTATCGGCCATGACTATGGTCGCACCAGTGATCAATGGGAGGAACAGTTCCAATCCCGCAATATCAAAAGATATGGTTGTTATGGCCAAAAGCCGGTCTTCCGAGCTTATTCCTGGAGCAATTTGCATGCTCAGTAAAAAATTGGTCAAATTACGGTGTTCTATTTGAACACCCTTGGGGTTTCCGGTGGAGCCGGAAGTATAAAGGATATAGGCGAGGGAATCTCCGTTCAAGGCTATATCTGGATAATGGTTACTTAAGGAAGGCAGTTTAACTAGAATGTCTTCAATGGCTTCCTGTTTGACACCAAGGTCAAGATTGCCGCTTAAATGTCTATGGGTAATAACGTATTTGGCCTTTGAGTCCGTAAGCATATAGCTGATCCTTTCTTGGGGGTATTCCGGATCCAAGGGGAGGTAAGTACCCCCTGCCTTGCTTATACCCAACAAAACGACCACCAGTGTGGGACAACGTTCCATGAAAACACCGATTATATCTTCGGTTTGGATACCGTTGGCAATGAGGTAGGCTGCGAACTGGTTGGATTGCTCATTCAACTCCTTATAGGTTATGCTTCGATCGAAAAATTCAATGGCAGTCTTTTTCGGGAATTTTAAAGCAGTTTCATGAATGAGCTTCACAAAAGGCGTGTCCGTAGGAAGGTCTTTGGCAGTGTCGTTCCACCGAGCCAAATTGTTATGTAATTGGCTATGAGTTAGCGGAAATTCCCGGAGTTTCATCTCTGGATTCTTCACCATTTGTTGAAGTAGATGGGTGAAATCGTCCATCATTTTCCTCATGGTTTCAGAAGTGAAGAGTTGGTTATTGTAAGTCCATTCCAACACCACAGAATCTTCGGACCCGTTGACGTTCAAGAACAGCTCGAAGTTGAGAAAGGCTTTAGGATTGCTGATCATCTCGTAGTCAAGGCCGTGGAAATCTACCCCTTCATCCTTACCAAAATCAACATTAAACATCACGGGTACTAAGGGGATACGGGACGAATCGCGGGCGATTTTTAGCTTTTTGAGCAGCGAGCCAAAGGTTAACCGCTGATGTTCATAGGCATCGAGAATTTGTGGCTTTCTTGAGGTCAAATAGGCTGCGAAAGTCAATTGACCATTCAATTTACTCCTTATGGGAAGGAGGTTAACACAATGGCCGACCAAGTCGTAGTATCCCAAGGCGGCTTGGCCGGAGGAAGGTAGTCCAATAATCACGTCATTGTCGCCCGTAATACGATATAGAAATACCTCGAAGGCCGTCATTAAGGTGTTTACAAAAGTGCCTCCCAATCCGACACCCAGTTTCCTCAAAGATGTAACAAGGGATGGATCCAAGTTGTCTACCAACCGACTGCTTTTATAGGTTTTGGTTTGCGGACGGGGCTGGTCGGTAGGGAGACTCAGGACTGGAACGCTTTCTTTAAACTGGGTCAGCCAAAACCTTTCGATGTCCTGATAAGCTTTGGTTTCTAGGAACTGCTTTTGTTCAATGGCAAACTCGCTGTAGGGTTTCGGGAGCGGTAGCATAGGATCCTCTCCCCGGACAAAGGCGGAATATAAATGCCCCAATTCCTGCATGACCACGCCTATAGACCAACCATCAATAACCAAATGGTGGCCGGTAAATATAAAATGATATTCTTGCTCGTCGAGCTTCAACAATGTTGCCCTAAATAGAGGGCCATCTATTAAGTTGAATGCATGAACGGCATCTTCCTGTAGTACTTCTTCCAAAGCCGTCTTTTTTACCGGTTCGGGACAGCCCGAGAGGTCTCTAAACCGCAACGGATTAGGAAGTTCTTTATAGATGATCATGTACTTTCCATTTCCACTGAAGGAAGATCTTAAAGATTCGTGACGGGCTATTAAATGTGCTAAAGCTCGTTCAAGTGCAGTAACGTCGACTACCCCTGTGAAATGCAAAGAATTGGATTCATTGTAGGCCATATTGGCTTGGTCTCCTCCAAGAGTACAAGACAGCCAAATTTCCAATTGGGGCTCCGTGATTGGAATAACGCTGGAAATGGGTGTGGCAAAAGGATTAAAAGTCATTGTACGTGTGAAGTTAAAAATAGATGCCCATTGTGATTATTCGATAAATATAGTCACCTTTTAGGTATTATTCAATATTCCCTGCAAGGTGTGGGCTAATTTTTGTTCAATTGGGGGGGCAAATATCCTCGTATGGCAACCTTCCGTTTCTACCCTATTTACTTTTCTTACAATACGTCTCCACCCAAAATATTGGAATCCCAAAAACAACTGGGTCGTATTTTGGCGAGAAGCAAATAAATCTTTCCTTCATATGGCGTTATTTCATAATTATTCCTAGCCTATATATGGATTTTTCTAATCCTATTGATGGTTTTTAAGATTTGGATTCCGAACTAGGCCAATAACATGGGAGTCATCCGCCTGTAAGTGCTGTTGTATCTTCTGCTTTTGCTCTAGTTCATCAAAATGGGAACCAACCGTAATATACGGGGAATCCGGTAATCCATATAGATGATCATGCTCTTCCTGTCTCCATTAAAGGAGCATGTAAAGACTCATGCCGTTTTACAAGGCATCAACTGCCAATTAAATTGCCCGTCTATCCCATTCTCCCCTTAACCCCAATCAGTGTCAGTCATGTTATTTTTCCACTCCTGTAGAATCGCCAAATCATCGAATCTTCCTACAGATTTTGGCCGATGCCCTTACGTTATTTGCAAATAGCCTCCTTCTTCGTCGGGATTAGTTACAAACCAACCTGGATTGCCCTGTTGGTCTTTTCCTAATTTTGCTCCTGGCACAGGAGGAAAGGTAAAATAGTCTCCATAGGGGTGGTTTTCCAGGTTTTCTTGGAAGGATGGCTCCTCGTTCTCTCGGCTTTGGCTTGATTTTCCTTTCTTCGGAGATTGACCAGGGGATGAAGGGGTGTCTATTTCCTGGGGCCGATGAAGCGGAGCAGTGTTGTTATTCAACGAAACCCCGTTTTGGGTGATCAACTGCTGGATATGAAGGAGTTGAGCCGATAGCTGTTGTATATGAATGTTGATGGATTCTACGGCTTTGGAGAGATCGGTAGAGCCATTTAGTTGTGCAACTTTTTCTACCGTTGAAGAAACGTCAGGAAGTAGGATTGCCTCCTCTTGAAGAAAATCTTCTGGTAGATTTTTATCGAGGTATTGGGTTAACAGCAAAGGTGTAGGATATTCCTCATTGAGTTTTCTAAAAGTAATCGGCAAATTGAACTCCTTTCTTAAGTTGAGCGCCACTTGCGTCAATAGAAGCGAATCGAGCCCTATTTCCAGAAAGCTTTGGGAGGGATGGTATTCTTCTATTCCTGAAACTTTAAGAACCTCCTTCACCGATTTTTCTATCTGCTGGGTTCTGCTGTCCTGAATGCTGACAGTAGCCGCTTGGGAGGCTGGTTTGTCGGTAATCCTCGCCGATTCCACTGAGAAAATCGGAGCCGGAATCGAAGAAGGGGGATCAACCCAGCAACGGGTTTTGTTATAGGCGTAATTGGGAAGCTCTATCTTGTTTATTTTTCGTTCTCCATAAAAGACATTCCAATGAGGTTCTACTCCATGCAACCAGACCCGACCCACTGCTTTCAGTAGAGACTTAATTTCAGATTGGCCCTGGATTTTTTCCATTGACGTCACGATTCCACTTCTTTTGGGGTCAAGCTGCTTCATCGCCAATGTAGAGGTAACTTTACCTGGTCCGATTTCAATAAGCAGAGGGTTTTCTAATGAGTTTATGGTATCTAAAGCATCAGCAAACCGTACGGTATGTCTAACATGTTCTGACCAATAAGAGGCGTCCGTCGCCTGTTCATCCGTTAACCAGGTTCCGGTTACTGTTGATACTATTGGTTTTTGTGGTTTTTTAAGCTGAACAGATTGAAGGACGTTTTTAAAATCCTGGATAATCGGTTCCATCATGGAAGAATGGAAGGCATGGCTGGTAGATAACAACTGATAGGGTATTTCATGTTGATCCAGCACTTTGGCAAACATGGCAATATGTTCGTCCTCGCCTGACACCACGCATAACTCTTTACCGTTGACCGCTGCGATGGAAAGTTCGGCTGGCAACAATCGCTCGATTTTTTGTTCGGATACCCTGATGGAAAGCATATTTCCCCTAGGAAGAGCACTAATGAGAGCGCCCCGGGCAGAGATAACTTTTAAGGCATCTTCAAGGCTGAAAATTCCCGCTAAATGAGCCGCCACATATTCTCCTAAGCTATGGCCACACAAGATGGAAGGTTGTACCCCCCAACTCATCCAAAGTTGTGCGAGAGCATATTCTGTAACAAAAAGAGCGGGTTGTGTATAGCGGGTATCCTTTAGCTTTTCTTCGGCTAACTGATGATTGACGGCGGGAAAGATCACCTGCCGGATATCCTCAGCATCAAGGTGTTCTTTCAGGACTTCAGCACATCGATCCACAGCTTCTTTATAAACGGGCTCTTCTTCATAGAGCTCTTTGCCCATATTGATGTACTGCGAACCTTGTCCTGGAAAGGAGAAAACCACTTCCCCAGGGGTTTCGGAGAGGCTAAAGCTTTTGGCCGGTTGATTAACGTCTGTGAGCTCCTGCCAAAATTCCTCCAGAGAGGCTGCCACTACGAACCTTCTGTGGTTAAAGGCCGCACGGGTAGTTTGAAGGGTGAAGGCTACCTCTTCCAGTGATATTGCTGGATTGTTTTTTACAAGTTCCTGCAGTCGGATCGCATAGGCATCCCTACTTTTAACTGATTTAGCTGACCAGGTAATAAGGTGGTATTTTCTACCCTTCTCCACAGGTAAGGGCTCCACCTTATATTCTTCCAATATAGCATGAACATTGGTTCCCCCTACGCCGAATGAACTTACCCCTGCCCGTCGGGTACCACTGCTTTCCCATTTCCTCAACTTGTCATTGACAAAAAAAGGACTGTTGGCGAAATCGATATGCGGGTTAGGGATTTTAAATCCAAGGGACGGGGGAATCTGTTGATGTTTGAGGCTTAGCACTGCCTTGATAAAACCAGCGACACCTGCAGCAGCGGTCAAATGGCCAATATTGCTTTTTATAGAACCGATGGCACAATATTGCTTATGTTTTTGTTGGCCAAACGCTATGCCTAATCCTTCCATTTCTATGGGATCCCCCAGCGGTGTTCCTGTGCCATGGGCTTCCACATAGCTGATGGATGAGGGCTCCACCTGTGCGTCTTGAAAGGCCATATGAATGGCACCAGCTTGGCCTGTAGCACTTGGCGCGGTAAAACTTCCTTTTTCGCCGCCATCGTTGTTGACACCCACTC